>Ga0105354_1000815_pt1 | contig 19320 bp, 12 predicted proteins | sample GOMGulsemesocosm_FD_83658 | JGI IMG/M metagenome (GOLD analysis project Ga0105354, IMG submission 83658) | Methane-oxidizing microbial communities from mesocosms in the Gulf of Mexico - GOM9B Gulf of Mexico | ecosystem: Environmental > Aquatic > Marine > Cold seeps | place: USA: Gulf of America...
ACCTTCTTGTAAAGATTTACCCATTTCATAAGAAACTAATTTCCCTAATGGTTCTTTTAAATCTCTTAATTTATTACCAAACTGACGTACAATTTCTCCTCTTTGTGGAGCAGGCATTGTTCTAAAAGTTTTAAAAGCTGCTGTTGCAGATTCCATTACTTTCTCATAATCTTCTTTGGTAGTTGTTTTTACTTTACCAATTAATTTCCCATCAACTGGTGAATAAGATTCAATAACATCTCCACTAGAGAAATTATTAGACCCTGTTGAAGTTCCTTCGTTTATAGCACTTAACCCTAACTGAGCTAATGCTTTATCCATTCCAAAATCTGTTGCTACTGACATATATATAACTTAATTTATGTTTTTTGTTAAAAAATTATATGCAAAATTACGCATTATTATTGAGATTATAATCGCCTCTTTTTTATTAAGAAAATTCAATGAATATCAAATGTATTTTAGTATTTTTAAGTACCTTTTAAAATGTTTCTTTTAAAGAAAGGAAAAACTAACCAACACTTCTTTAATCCCATGAAAATCAACAAATTATTCGCGCTAATTTTTGCTACAGCAATACTATTTTCTTGCAATAAGAAGAGCGCAACAGAAACCTCAAACAAAAATGATTTTAAAGACTATATATCAAATGTGTCTTCAGGAATTATCTCTAAAAAAAGTGACATCAGGATTGTTTTAGTACAACCAATAGCAGAATGGTCAAACAACTTGGAACTCGATGATGCTTATTTTTCTGTTTCTCCAAAAGTGAAAGGAAAATGGATTGCTCTTAACAATCGAACAATTTCATTTCAACCAGAAACTGAATTAAAACAGAATACTGAATACGTGTTTAAGGTGTATTTGGATAAATTTCAAAAAACAGCGGACGGTTTATCTGATTTTAGTTTTAAAGTAAAAACCATCAAACAGGATTTTATTGTTACCACAAATACCATACAATCATATAATAGAGACTGGCAGTATTTGGTTGGAAACATTAAAACTAGTGATGTATTGTTATTAGAAGATGCTAAAAAATTAGTTTCTGCCAAACAAGATGGAAATTCGTTATCCATAAAATTTGATGCTGTTTTAGATGATACTACATTTTTTACATTCACTATTGATAGCATACAACGAAAGACTGATGATTCTGAAATCCAAATTGCATATCACGGAAAACCTATAGGAGTTGATCAAAATAATAACTTTTCATACGCTGTAATTGGCAAGAATAATTTTCAGGTAGTTGATGTAGCTGTTAGTAATGCGGATAAACAGTATTTGGAAATAAATTTTTCTGATCCACTACAAAAAAATCAAAATTTCAATGGTCTTATTGACATCAAAGGAGCTAAGAAATTACAATACGTTATTGATGGTAATGTTTTGAAAATTTTCACGAATACAACGTTAAAAGGTACTGTTGCAGTTGAAATATTTCAAGGAATAACAAGTACTGATGGTTATAAACTTAAACATTCTTTTAAACAAAATATTGCATTTGAACAGCAAAAGCCTGAATTAAAATTGTTACAAAACGGTACTATTTTACCTACATCGGACAATTTAAAGTTCAATTTTGAAAGCGTTAATTTGAAAGCTGTAGATGTTACTGTTTTCAAAATTTACCAAGATAATGTCTTACAGTTTTTACAAAACAATGATTTAAAAGGAAACAATAACTTAAAGCAAGTAGCCCGACCAATTGCGAAGAAAACAATAAATCTAGAAAAAAAATCTGTCCGTAACTTAAGTAAATGGAATTCGTTTTCCATTGATTTGAAACAAATTATAGCTTCTGATCCTGGCGCTATTTATAACGTACAATTATCTTTTCTAAAAAAATACTCCTTGTACAAATGTGAAGGAGACTCAGAGACTAGCGAAACTGAAGAAACAATAGACTATGACAATGAAGATGTAGAAGACAGCAATTGGGATTTTGGTGGGTATTATTATGGTGATGAAAACAACTATAATTACAGCTGGAGAGAACGAGAAAACCCATGTGACCATTCCTACTACAGAAATAAAAAAGTAAGCGCTAATGTATTAGCTTCAAATTTGGGAGTTACCGTAAAAAAAGGAACAAACAAGACCTACTTTGTAGCTGTTAGCGATATCATAACTACAGCTCCTGTTGCTGATGCAAGTATTAAATTTTACAATTACCAGCAACAGGAAATTGGATCAAAAACTACTGACGAAAACGGACAAGCATTTTTTGACGCGGATAAATCAGCATTCTTTGCATTGGTAAGTAAAAACAAGCAAACAACCTATGTAAAATTAAATGATGGAAATGCATTATCCATGAGTAAATACGATGTTGCTGGAGTACGTTTAAAAAAAGGACTGAAAGGATTTATTTATGGTGAACGTGGAGTTTGGAGACCCGGAGACACGTTGTTTTTATCATTTATGCTTAACGACAAAGCAAACAAACTACCTGTCGGACATCCTGTTAAACTTGAATTGTCAGACCCTATGGGTACTGTTACACATCGAGAAGTTAATACGGAAGGGCTAAATAATTTTTACCGATTTACTATTCCTACGGATGCGAATGCTACCACAGGAAACTGGACTGCTAAAATAAATGTTGGAGGAGCACAATTTAGTAAACGCATTAAAATAGAAACCATAAAGCCAAATAGACTAAAAATAAAAGTTGGTTTTGATGCAGAAATAATTACATCAGCAAACGCTATTGACGGAACAATTGAAGCATTGTGGTTACATGGTGCTATTGCTAAAAACTTAAAAGCAGATGTGAATGTGAAATTTCATCAGCAAGCTACAAAATTCAAGAATTTTTCTGATTATGTTTTTGACGATCCTGCAAGACGTTTTAACTCCGAAGAACAAACTGTTTTTGATGGACGAGTTAATGAACAAGGAAAAGCATCATTCAATTTTAAACCAGCATTAAAAAGCAAATCACCAGGAATGCTAAAAGCTTCATTCATTACAAAAGTATATGAAAATGGTGGTGACTTTAGTACTGATGTGTTTAGCAAAACGTATTCCCCATATACTTCGTATGTAGGATTAAGTACTCCAAAAGGAGATCGCGCAAGAAACATGCTACTCACCGATACACAACATCGGTTTGACATCGCAACGGTTGATGAAAAAGGAAAACCCGTAGCGGTTAGTGATTTAGAGGTTAAAGTATATAAAGTAACTAATAGTTGGTGGTGGAATTCCTCTACTAGTAACTTATCCCAATATGATGGAAGCAGCTTTCGAGAAACTGTTTTCGTCAAAACAATTGCTACAAAATCTAATGGTAAAGCCTCTTTTAATTTTGAATTGAAATACCCCGATTGGGGACGTTTTTTAGTACGTGTTGTAAATAAAAAAAGCGGACATGCTACCGGAAAAACTATATTTGCAGATTGGCCTGGATGGGCAGGAAAAGCTCGTAAAGGAAATCCTAATGAAGCTACTATGTTGATTTTTAAAGCCGATAAAAACACCTATGATGTAGGTGAAACTGCACAGGTAACATTTCCTTCTGGAGGAAATGGAACTGCATTAGTAACTATTGAAAACGGAACCGAAGTTTTAGAATCACATTGGGTTAAAACTACAAAAGGAGACACTAAATTTAGTTTTGACATTACCCCTGAAATGGCACCTAATGTATATATTAATATTGCCGCAATTCAAAAACATGCTAATACTAAAAACGATTTACCAATACGAACATATGGTGTTACAGGAATTACTGTAGAGAATCCAACTACTCGTTTGTATCCTGAAATTTCAATGCCAAATGTTTTACAACCAGAACAAAATATTACGGTAAAAGTGAATGAGAAAAACGGTAAACCTATGACCTACTCTATCGCCATTGTAGATGAAGGTTTATTGGATTTAACACGATTTAAAACTCCTAATCCTTGGAAAACCTTTTATGCTAAGCAAGCTTTAGGAGTTAAAACATGGGATATTTACGATGATGTGATAGGCGCTTATGGTGGACGTATCAATCAGGTATTTAGTATTGGAGGAGATGGAATGGCTGCGGGAAGTAAAAACAAAAAGGCAAACCGATTTAAGCCGGTTGTTGTGTACTTAGGTCCGTTTGAAATTGGAAAAAACCAATCTAAAACACATCAGATAAAGATTCCTAAATATATAGGATCTGTCCGTACCATGGTTGTTGCCCATAACCCAGAAACCGAGGCCTATGGAAATACTGAAGAAACTACTCCGGTTCGCAAGCCTTTAATGGTACTAGCCTCTTTACCAAGAAAAGTAACTCCTGGTGAAAAGGTTCGTTTGCCTATTACTGTTTTTGCTATGGATAAAAAAGTGAAAAATGTTCGCATCAAGCTAAAACAGAATGACACTTTTAAAGTTATTGGGAATAGTAGTCAGAACATCACATTCAGTCAACCAGATGAAAAAATGGTGTATTTTGATATTGAAGTTCTCAAAAACGGAATTGGAACTTTGGAAATTCTAGCTTCAGGAAATGGAGAAAAAGCATCTTACCAAGTAGAGATAGATGCGGTAAACCCAAATCCGGACACTACTGAAACCCTCGATATTATTCTAGAACCAAATAGTAGCAAAACAATTAATTTTGAAACTTTTGGAGTAGCTGGAACAAATGGAGCTGCTATAGAGTTGTCCTCTTTACCATCAATGGATTTTAATTCTAGATTACAATACTTAATTAAATACCCGCATGGATGTGTTGAGCAAACAACCTCTAGCGTGTTTCCACAATTATTTTTAAATGATATTTTTGATTTAAGTACTAAAAAGAAACAACAAGTTCAGAAAAACATACAACTCGGAATAGATCGATTGGCACATTTTCAAACTACAAGCGGTGGTTTTTCTTATTGGCAAGGAGGAAGAAGTATAAACGATTGGAGTACAAGTTATGCTGGTCATTTTTTATTAGAAGCCGAAAAAAAAGGGTTTGTACTGCCAATTTCGTTTAAAGTAAAATGGTTAAACTATCAAAAACAACTTGCCAAAAACTGGCGTTACAGTGAAACAAATCACAGAAATGGATTGGCGCAAGCGTATAGATTATACACCTTAGCATTAGCAAACAATGCTGATTTGTCATCGATGAATCGCTTGCGAGAAACTAGAAAAATCACCAATGAAGCTAAATATCGTTTGGCAGCTGCTTATGCCTTAATAGGTCAGAAAGATGCCGCAAAACAATTGGTAAATAGTACTCCTTTTGTGTTTAATACACAGAAATACAACTACTACACGTACGGATCTACCGATAGAAATAAAGCAATGGCATTAGAAGCTTATGTACTATTAAAAGAACATCATAAAGCAAAAGACCTTGGTAAATATATTGCTCAAGCGCTATCAAACAAAAGGTATATGAGTACGCAAACTACTGCCTACAGTTTATTAGCAATGGCTAAGTATGCGGCTTTCATTGGCGGAAAAGGAATTGCAGTAAGTTATGCTACTAACGGTAAAAACAATACTACAATTAGTACCTCTAAAACTTTAGCAAGTAGAACTATTTCCGTTCTAAACGGAGGAAATAGTATTGAACTTAAAAATAATAAAAGTAACACTATTTATGTAAAAGTACTGAATAAAGGAGTGTTGCCTGTTGGTCAGGAAAAAATAGCACAACGTAATTTAACGGCTACTGTTTCCTATAAAACTAAAAACGGAAAATTATTAGATGTTGCTAAAGTGAGTCAAGGAACTGATTTTATAGCTGAAGTTACCATTTCTAATCATAAAAGTGAACTTATAAAAGATGTAGCTTTATCCGTGATTTTCCCTTCAGGATGGGAAATTGTAAATACACGCTTTACCGATTTTGGTGCTTTCAATAACAACACCGTTGATCATGAAAATATTAGAGATGATCGTTCTAATTTTTATTTCGATTTAAAACCTAGTGAAACAAAAACAGTTCGCGTAGTATTAAACGCATCCTATTTAGGAAGTTATTATTTACCAGGAGTGCAATGTGAAGCCATGTATGATGATGATTATTTTGTACGTACTAAAGGGCAATGGGTTGAAGTGGTGAAATAAAAAACCACTCCGACCTTCGGTCACCTCTCCTTAAAAAGGAGAGGATTATTTAAAACATCAAAAGCTTAGCTTTTGAAGGAAACATAAGTAACTATTCCTTCCCTTTTTAAGGGAAGGTGCGATTAGCTTTGCTAATCTCGGAAGGGTTTTACACGCAGGCTTACAAAAAACGATATGACATACAAAAACATTCATAATCGAAAGTATTTAATTGACTATAGAAAAAACCTACGTAATAATGCAACATCAGCAGAGGCTGCTTTATGGAAATCTTTAAAAGGGAAACAAATTGAAGGCTTGAAATTTAGGAGACAACATAGTATCGAGAATTATATTGTTGATTTTTATTGTCCAGAACTTAAATTAATTATTGAATTGGATGGAGAATACCATAATAACTTAATTCAAGAAAATAAAGATTCACAACGTACATCACGACTAGAAGAATTAGGATTTATTGTTATTAGATTTGAAAACAAAATAGTTTTCGAAAATAGTCAAATGGTTATTGATGCCATTTTAGAGATAAATAATTCATAATAAAAATTTCCCTTAAAAAGTAAAGGTGCCACAATAGTGACCGAAAGATCACATCGCTATTAATTAAAAAGATAAAAAATGAACAGTTATCTAACAAGCGTCAAAAAACAATTTAAGTATTACAAATCTCTTGGTGATAAAACTTTTACTCAACTAAACGATGAACAATTGTTTTACCAATACAACAACGATAGTAATAGTATCGCTATTATCGTAAAGCATATTGTAGGAAACATGCTATCACGATGGACAGATTTTCTGAATACTGATGGTGAAAAAGAATGGCGTAATAGAGATGATGAATTCGCTAATAACATCGAAAACAGAGAAGAACTATTAGCAACTTGGGAGAAGGGTTGGATCTGTTTGTTTAATGCTATTGACCCACTTACAGAAGATGATTTACAAAAAGAGATTTTTATCAGAAATATGGGCCATACAGTTATAGAGGCTATTAACAGACAATTAGCCCATTACTCCTATCATATTGGACAACTCGTGTTTATTGGTAAATTAGTTACTAATGACAATTGGGAATCTTTATCTATTCCTAAAGGAAACTCCAAAACTTATAATACCGACAAATTCAACAAACCAAAAAGAACCGAACATTTTACAAACGATTTATAATGAATAACACAAAACCCTACTACGCAGTAATTTTCACTTCATTAAGGACTGATGGAGATGAAGGCTATTCAAAAATGGCAGATCAAATGGAAATATTGGCAAAAAAACACCCCGGATATATTGGAATAGAATCTGCTAAAGAAACTATTGGAATTACAGTTTCGTATTGGGAAAGTTTAGATGCCATAAAAAACTGGAAAGAAAACACTGCGCATCTTTTTGCCCAAGAAAAAGGAAAATCCGATTGGTATTCCTGGTATAAAGTACGTATCTGTAAAGTAGAACGCGAATATGATTTTAATAATTAACCTCTAAAACAATTATCACTCTGAGCTTCTCGAAGTGCTTATTATAACTATGATTTTCGAAACAGAAAGATTAACCGTACGAATACTTAGTCCTGAAGATATTGATCCATTTTTTGACATGATGAGAAATCCGAATTTGATGAACCCTATTCCAAGACCAGTGATGACAAGAACTGAAAGTGATGCCTTTTTAGATAAATTAATTTCGGTTAAAATTGATAGTCCTTACAAAAATGTATGGGCAATTGTTGAGAAAAAAAGCAATTCATTTATTGGTTTATGCGCGTATTTGAAAAATGATGAAAACGACGATGAAATAGGATATCGCTTGCGAGAACAATTTTGGAGAATCGGTTACGGAACAGAGATCACTAAAGGCTTAATAGATTATGGCTTTTTAGAAAAAGGCTGTATTAAAATAACTGCCGATGTATTTATTGAAAATATTGGGTCTACTAAAATATTGAATAAATTTATGAGCCCGCTACGTGACTTTTATAATGACGAAGATCAATGCATTGATAGACGTTATGAACTATATAAGGACGATTGGTTGCGCTAATGACTAAATTTACACAACTCTTTAAAAAGCATAAAATTAAAGCATCCTTATTTTTTATTGGGTTGATTTTTTATGCCTTTTGTTTGCCTGAAAAATTGTTTAACAAACCTACAGCTACCGTTATAGAAAGTACTGAAGGGAATTTACTTGGTGCACAAATAGCCAGTGATGGACAATGGCGATTTCCAAAAAGCGATTCCGTTCCTTCTAAATTCAAACATTGCATCGTACAATTCGAAGATGCCTATTTTTATCAACATCCTGGATTTAATCCTATAGCTATTTTTAAAGCTTTAAAATCAAACATTAGTAACCGGAAAGTAGTCCGTGGAGGAAGTACTATTACGCAACAAGTTATTAGATTATCTCGGGATGGAAAACCACGAACTTATGTTGAAAAATTAAAAGAACTCCTATTAGCAACACGCTTAGAAATAAGCTATTCAAAAAAAGAAATTTTAAGTTACTATGCATCTAATGCTCCTTTTGGTGGAAATGTAGTAGGTATTGATGTTGCGTCATGGCGTTATTTTGGAGTTCGGCCCTATCAATTGTCATGGGCAGAAAGTGCAACATTAGCGGTTCTTCCCAACGCTCCAAGTTTAATTTATCCAGGAAAAAATCAACAAAAATTACTCAAAAAAAGAAATCGATTGTTGAATAAATTATGTCGACAAAAAATAATTGACACCCTAACATATCAGTTAGCTATTCAAGAAACACTGCCACAAAAACCATTTCCATTACCACAAATAGCTCCTCATTTATTACAGAAAGTTGCAAAATCAAACCGCGGTAAGCGCATACAAACATCTGTTAAATACAGCACACAAGAAAGTGTCAATACTATTGTAGCGCAACACCATGCAATTTTAAAACAAAATGAAGTACACAATATGGCTGTTTTGGTATTGGACGTAAAAACAAAAAAAGTATTGAGCTATGTAGGAAATACTCCTACCACAAAAGAAAACCAAAAAGATGTTAATATAATTGACGCTCCAAGAAGTACAGGAAGTGTTTTAAAGCCCTTATTATATATGGCAATGCTCGATAAAGGTGAGTTATTGCCAAATACTTTAGTTCCTGACATCCCTACAACTATTGCTAATTACAAACCTGAGAACTACAATTTACAATATTCAGGGGTTGTACCCGCTAAAAAAGCATTAGCAAAATCGTTAAATATTCCAGCCGTACGAATGTTACATCAATATGGCTTAGCACGGTTTTATGATGAGCTAGGAAAATTTAAATTAAAGCACGTTAATAAAGGCGCTAATCATTACGGATTATCGTTAATTCTTGGTGGCGCAGAAAGTAATCTCTGGGATTTATGCAATACCTATGCTTCATTAGCAGGAACTGTTAACCATTACACGGAGAGTTCAAGTGAATATTATACCAATGAACTTAACAAAGCCTCGTTTACAAAAAACAGTCCTGTTAACTTTGGGAAATTGACTCATGAAAAACCAATTTTTGATGCAGGAAGTATTTATCTGGCCTTTGAAGCTATGAAAGAAGTAAACCGTCCTGAGGGAGATGAAGCTTGGAAGTTTTACGATTCGTCAAAAGAAATTGCTTGGAAAACAGGTACAAGCTTTGGAAACCGCGATGCTTGGACAATTGGTGTAACTAAAGATATTGTTGTTGGAGTTTGGGTAGGAAATGCCGATGGTGAAGGACGACCTAATTTAACGGGGATAAACAGTGCTGCTCCCATTTTGTTTGATGTATTTAATTTATTCCCTAAATCAAGCTGGTTTGTAAAACCCTTTGATGAATTAACTGAAGTAGATACATGTACTCAAAGTGGTTACCTAGCTACTGAGTTATGTGAAATTACTAAAACTTGGATTCCTAAACTTGGAAGCCGATTTAAAGCATGTCCGTTTCATCATTTAATTCATTTAGATAAAAACAGCAATTATAGTGTAAACACTTCTTGTGAGATACTAGATAACATTGATAATATTCCATGGTTTACATTACCTCCTTTACAAGAATGGTATTATAAAAGGCATCATGCTAATTATAAAACAATACCTGAATTACGTAGTGATTGCAGACAGGAAGCTGGTATAACAATGGCTTTATTTCTCCTAAAAACTACAGTACCATTATTTTGGCTAAAAACGAACATGAAAAAACGAATCCGTTAATTCTAAAAATTGCGCATACATCTCCAGAGACTAAAGTATTTTGGTATGTGGATAATGAGTTTATTAAAACTACAGAAACTTTTCATGAAATAGGAATACTGCCAACTGCCGGAAAGCATACCATTACAGTAGTTGATGCTCAGGGAAATGAATTAAATCAAACCATTTTTATAGAGCGTTGATTAAATTAAAAAACTTTAACGTACTTTAATATGAGTTAAATCAGTTTTAAAGTTTAAAACATTTCATAACTTTGCCCTGTCCAAAAGTAACATCTTTTTGAAAGTAAAAATATTCGGCATCTTATTTACAGTATTGTATGTAGTGGCAATGTTAAAACCTATAACTCCTGTTATAGCATATTACATTAACTACGATTATATTGTTGCGGAATTATGTGAAAACTAAGCAAAACCAATACTTAAATGTAATGGGAAATGCCATTTAGCGAAGGAACTTAAAAAAGTGAATAATGGTATTGATTCTAAAAAACCAGTACCTCCGTTAAACATGAAGGACTATCCCATAGCTCCTTTTTTTACTCAAACTGTTCAACTACAACACCTATTATTCAGGAAATACATTACTGTAATTAACGGAGTACACAATATTTTTATTAACACTTACTCCAACTCTATTTTTCATCCTCCAAAGTTTATTGTTTAATATCTATTAGATTAATACCAATTGTACGCTAAGTTACATTTGGTAGTATTTGTATGTGGATAAAATCCATGTACCCTCCTTATATTTTATTAATAAAAACTATTACGCATTACATATAAGTAATGCCTACACTATATAATGAAAACTATTTTTTCAACAATTTACATGTGTTTATTCGCATTAATAACGAGTGCACAAACAGAAACAATTACAGGAACTGTAACTAATATTACAAATCCGTTAGCTAATGTTCAAATTACTTCTACAGCAGGAAATAAGACGAGTACAGATTCATCAGGGAAATTCACTTTGGTGATAAACACCACAAATACACTGTTTACTTTTACACATGAATATCATGAAACAGTTACACTGAAAGCAACTAAAAACATGCGTGTTATCATGGATCCAAAAACTAATGATTTGGATTTAGTGGTTGTTAGTGCTTCAAGAACTGCTCAAAAAAGGAAAGAAATTCCTGTAGCAATTGCTTCTATATCGGCTAAAACTATTGCCACTGTTAACCCAACTTCAATAGATCAAGTTTTAAATCAGCAAAGTGGGGTACATATGGTTGATTTAGGTAATGAGCAACACATGATGTCAATCCGACAACCTATTTCTACCAAAGGCGTGTATTTATATTTAGAGGATGGTATTCCTATTAGACCAAATGGTGTTTTCAATCATAACGCCTTATTGGAAATGAATATGGAAGCAACTAAAACTATTGAGGTTATTCGTGGTCCATATTCTGCTCTCTACGGTAGTGAAGCTGTTGGAGGTGCTATTAATTTTATAACAGACAATCCAACACCAAACCTTTCAGGTAAATTTGGTGTTCGTATGAATGATAAAGGATATTTTAGAACTGACGCTAAAATTGCAACTACCTATAAGAAAACCGGAATTATTGTTAGTGGATACAAATCAAAGATCAGTAATGGTATACGAGAATATGGAAACTATAACAAAAATGCAATCACAGGGAAAGTAACACATCAGTTTTCTGATAAACTAAACTGGTCTAACTCTTTAACTTATGTAGATTATTTTAGTGAAATGAGTGGTAGTTTAGATGAAACCAAATCTAACAACAGAGACTATTCGTCATATCATACCTTTGCATTTAGAGATGCAAAATCATTACGTGTAAACTCTACTTTATCGAACGAATGGAATGATAAAAACAATACTAGTTTAAGTTTCGTATATCGTGATAATACCATGAAGCAAAATCCAAGTTACAGAATTGCTGATGATACCGATTTTGGAACTTCTACAACTGGTGAATTAAACGACAATAGCTTTAATAGTTATGCGGCTTACATACAACACAACATTAGTTTTGATCAATTGAAAACTAATATTAATGTTGGTGGAAATATCGATTTTAGTCCGAATAGATTTAATGCTGAAATTTTAGATGTCAATAGAAATACATCAGGTTATTTTGATTCATATACAGCAACTGCTGTTTACAAATCAAATTACGAAGCAGATATCATTAATACAGGAGTATTTATTACTGGCAATTTTGAGCCAGTAGCTAACTTAAAAATAAATGCAGGATTGCGTTACGATGAGTATAGTTATGACTTTAAAAATAAGTTAGATGCTGCCTCTGATTACTCATCGGCAGATGCTAAAGAAATATTTACTGCAGTTACACCAAGAATTGGATTAACCTATAATTTTACGAAAAAAATTGGTGCTTACGTAAATTATAGTGTTGGTTTTATTCCTCCAAGTATTAGTGATTTATTCCGAAAAGACGATATTCCTTTATTAGATCCTACAACATTTAACAATTATGAATTAGGAGGATGGATGAGCTTATTGAAAAATAAAATTTATATCGATTTTGCAGTATATTCTCTACATGGTGAAAACGAAGTTGTTTCTGTATCAACAAAAATTGATGGAATAACTACGCGTGAAAATAAAAATGTAGGAGAAACAACGCATCAAGGAATTGAATTTGGTATAAAAGTAAAACCAATTAAGAGTTTAACGATTCGTTATAATACTGCATTTTCAAAACATGAATATACTCGTTTTATAACAAAAACCGTTGATGGAGTAATTAGTGAAAATAACGATTTTAGTGGTCATAAAATGCCCGGAGCTCCAGAATGGGTCTCAAATGCTGGGATTGATTACAATATGCCATTTTTAAAAGGATTCAGAATAGGCGCTGAATGGCAACATGTAAGCGAATATTTTACCGATGAGCTAAACAAATACACCTATAAAGGATACGATACCTTAAATACTCGACTAGGATATGACACTACTCACTTTGGAATTTGGATGAATATCATGAACCTTACCGATGAACTATACGCCACAAGAGCAAATACTGCTTGGGGGAAAACCACCTATACTCCAGGAAATCCTAAAACAATAGTTGTAGGGTTAAAATATAAACTTTAGTAACTTTATGATGAAACTTTGCTTTATTATATGAACAACGTTAGTAAAATAATAAACGATTATTTTTATTGTAAAGCAAAAGCATCGTATTCTATTGAACTCGTCGAAACTCAAACTGTCACATTGAGCCTGTCGAAATGTTTTAATTGTTGTTTAGTAACAAAACTTTTACAAGCTCAGTTTGATAAACAAAAAATAAATATTTCGTATGCGCTAAACACAAGCTAAACTCAGTTTGATAAGCTTATTCTGACAATTATTTTAGTACTAATAACACACATTCATTATGAAAAAACACCACCTATTACCCCTTATATTTATCAGTCTCTTTTTTTCTTGCAAAAAGAGAAATGATAGTCATTCAGTTATTGATGCTCTTAAAAAAGAAAACATACAACTTACTGAAAGAAGTGTTAACTCTGAAGGAGTGTTTCTGTTCACATCCAAAGAACATCAGTTAATAAACTGGACAGAACATGGTAAAGACAAAAAAGAAACTAATTTAAAATTTGCTTTTTTTAATTCGAAAAAAAACGCATTCGAACAGGTAATAACAGTAACTCCTGCTAAAGGACTCCAATTACATGCAGAAAGTATGGCAAAGGTTGGAATCACTAAAAAAGGAATTTTATATGCTGTGTTTAGAGTGAAATCGCGTAATAGTAAATCGATGTATGGAGGTACTGTTTACTTCACTACTTCTATAGACAGAGGAATTACTTGGAGTGACAAACAGCCGTTAGTAACCAACATCGCAAGTACGAGTCAGAGTTTCTTTGATATTACTCAATTAGCCAATGGTGAATTAGGAATTTCCTGGTTAGACAATAGAAAACTGCATAAAAACAAACAAGGTCAAACTTTATATTTTGCTAAAACTGATGAGTCAAATACATTTCAAAATGAGATTCCATTAGAAGGGTCGGTATGCCAATGCTGTAGAACAGATATTGAAGTTGAACATAACGGAACTATTAAAATTGCATTTAGAAACCTTATTTCGCCTACTGAAACTGGTTTTCCTACTACTTTATCCGATAAAAACACAGAAGTTAGAGATATGTATTTTGTAACATCAAATGATCATGGAGAAAATTTTAATAAGTCCACACCGATACATATTGATAATTGGCAAGTAAATGGCTGTCCTCATACTGGACCATCACTTGCTTCAAATACAACCGAATGGGGAACAGTATGGTTTACAGATGCAGAAGGTAACTCAGGAATTTTTTTCAAAACCAGTATAACAAACAATAAATATTTAATTAGCAAAACAGGTAGTCACCCACAAATGACAGCAATAAACGATAAATATTATATTGTATTTGAAGAATACTATGAAATTGAGAACAAAGGATATACTAAAATTGTAATGCAAACATGGAGTGCTAACTCGTTACTAAATACGACTGAAATAAGTACTCCAAAAACTACTAATGATCATGCAGTTATTAAAGCAATTAATGCAGATGAATTGTTAATTAGCTGGATTAATACCGATACAAGAAATGCTGTAGTACAATATTTTATATATGAGTTAAACCATGAATAGCAATCTGAAATCTTAGCATATTATATAATAGTATTATATTTCTAGATGGTGAATTAGTAACAAAAAAAGAGTTGGCACAAAACCAACTCTTTTTTAATTTAACACTTTAAATTAATCTTATTCACTTATAATTATAAATTCTGAACGTCTGTTTAAGTCATGTTTCGACTCTGGACAATCAACGCCATCACCACAATCATTTACCAATCCTAATTCACCAAATGCTTTACCATTCAATCTATTTGGGCTAATTCCTCTTGTGACTAAGTACTCTATTGTTTTCTTTGCTCTTCTTGTTGATAAATCATCATTATAACGACCCGAATTTCTAGAATCACAAAATGAATGCACCTCTATATTTAGCTTTGGATTTTCATTCATTAAACGAGCTACTTTTTCTAACTTAGAAACAGCTTGGTTTGTGATATGATCTTTATCTAAATTAAAATATATAGGGTTTATTAAATATTTATTATTCTTTCTTGCTTCCAGGTTTACTTTTGGAAAATATTTAATTCCATTTACCATATAATATGGTTTGTCACTAGAATGTTGTGTTGCGCAAATTGGACATTGACCTTCTGGATTATGGTTAATACCATTTGCACATAATGCATGTTGATCAATAACTTCATTAATAACAAAATCTCTTATAAACTCTTTGTTTGGTTCATCTGTAGATTGCAAACTGTCATTATCTATCGAATAATTTTCTTTAGTTGCCGAAAGTTTATATAACATGTTAGGTGAAATTTCCGTTCTGTAGTTTCCTTTTGAATCTGTATAAATTGAATCTAAAACCTCTCCTTGAGCATTTTTAAAAGCAATTATTACATTAGGAACAATCTCATTAGTTGTTTCATTTGTGACATTCCCTTTTAAATATTGAGCTAACTTAGTAAAAGAGTAGATATCATCACTTCCTTTCCCTGTACTTCGATTAGAGGTGAAAAAACCAGTGTTATTTGTCTCATTTGTAATAAAACCAAAATCATCCATCGAACTATTTACAGGTTCACCAAGATTAGTAACTTTAGTTATTCTCCCTAAGTTATCCTGAGTGATAGAAAAAACATCTAGGCCTCCTAATCCTACATGTCCATCAGAAGCAATATATAACGCTCCTTTATCACTAATAAAAGGATATGTTTCCCTTCCTTCAGTATTTATATTTTCCCCTAAATTCATTGGCTCTCCATAAGAATTTTCTCCTAAAACATCAACATAAAATATATCAGACATTCCTAATGACCCAGGCATATCAGAAGCAAAATACAATCTTTTTTCATCCACACTTAATGCAGGGTTATCTACTGAATAATCATTACTATTAAAGGGCAACTCTTCTACATTCCCCCATACACCATCTACCAATTTTGAAGTATATAATTTCAATCTACTTATCCCTTCATCATCACTTTTAAGTTTTTTGTTAGTGAAATTATTTCTAGTAAAAAACATTGTAATTCCATCTTTAGAAATAATGGCAGTTGATTGGTTATACTTTGAATTCACTTTTTTTCCTAACTTTTTAATTTTACTCTTTTCTGATAAATCAGACTTAGGAAATTTTGAATAGTGTTTGATAATTAAAGAATCATTTTTAGTAACTTTAGAATATTCCGTAAAAGAAATAGAATCACTTTTGACTCTTACTCTTTTTTGTCCATCTTTGGTAAACTCTTCTTCACTAATAAGAGTGGTAAATAAATTCGTAAACCCGGACTTAGTCCACAAATGATCAAATGAACGTACACCACTACTATCTCTTACAGAAGAAAAAATTATTTCATTTTCTCCAAAATAAGCAGGAGCAAACTCAGGAGCACTTGTATTAAATTTTACATTTTTAATTGTATGACGCCCTGAATTAAATTTAATATTAGATAAATACGATTTATTATCAACATAGTATTGTCCTCTAGAATCATCTGGAACTGCTCTATAAAACTTATTCATCCACTGATCAGAAGCCTTATAGTTTTTATATGCCTTAAGTGCTTGTGCATACCTAAACATATGTTCTGGTTTTATTTCTCCTTCTGTTTTTTCCGTATATTTTTTATACCATTTAACTGCTTTCGTGAGCATTCCATTCTTATAATATGAATCTGCTAAATTCCTATATAAAACAGGTGAAGTATTGGTTTTATTTAAATCGTTTAAGTACACTTCAATTGCCTCTGCATACGCCAGATTATCAAAATGTTTGTCTCCTTTATTTGACCCACTACCCTGAGCAAAATTGATGCTTGTTGTTAACAAAAACAACAATGGTAAAAATATTTGTTTCGTTTTCATATGGCTGTTATGTTAAAAGAATCTTGGTGAGATTAACTTGTTTTTGTCATTAAATAATTCAAATCTTAAAATAATTTCATGTGATCCAGAGTTAAACCCTGAAAGCTCTGTGCTATCCATGTCATATCCATATCCAATAAATAATTTTTTATTTACTTGAAAACCTGCCATTCCACTAAAAGCAGCATCCAATCTATAAGCTCCTCCTATAATAAATCGTTCACTAAACATTACATTTGCTGACAAATCTGCCTGTAAAGGCGCTCCAGATACATACTTAAACAATACAGCTGGTTTCAGTTTCACATTAGTACTTAAATCAAAAACATAACCTCCTATTAAATAATAATTCAGACGTTCTTTTCCTAAGTTAGAAATGCTATTATCGTAATGATTCGTTTCTAAAATATTTGGTGCAGATAAGCCTACATACCATTTATCAGCGGAATGATAGTATGCTCCTAGTCCAAAATTAGGTTGGAATTTTGAAAAACTTTGTAAATTAGGATCTGAAGCTGCTGTTAGTAATGTATGATCAAATTTCAAAAAATTAGCAACTCCTTTTACACCAAAAGAAAGTCTTCCTGTTTCAGATGTTGGTATGGTATATGAAAAATCAATATTTACATATTGCTCTTCTGTTGGCCCAATAATATCATTAGAAAATGAGACCCCCAAACCTACTCTACTATTCTCAAAGGGAGTATGCGCTGCTAATGTTTGTGTAGTTGGAGCTCCTTCTAAACCAACCCATTGAGACCTATGTAAGCCTGTTATACTTAAAGCCCCTCTACTACCTGCATATGCAGGGTAACACTTACTGTATTGTACATATACTGTGTATACTGTGCATCCTGTTGTGCATATATTTGAAAAGAAACAAATGCGAATATTATAATTATGATTTTTTTCATAAGAATATTAGTTTTAAACCTAGGAGAAAATTCTCCTAGGTAATATTTAATAGCTATTAGTTATTATTAATATAAAGGTATCCTGCTTCTTTATGTGCTTTACCTGATGCATCATCAGTATAATTCAACACATAAAAATAAGTCCCTGTTGGTAGTTTATCCTTTTTCTTAACTGTTATTCTACCTTCAGATATCCCTTTGAATACTATTGATGTATTGTTATATCCTCTAGCCTCATATACTTGCACTCCCCATCTATTATAAATGTGTATTTCATTATTTGGGTAATACTGTATTCCTCCTATTGTAAAAGTATCATTAACACCGTCATTATCTGGTGTAACTCCATTGTTAAATGTCAATCCTTTATCAACAATTAATACTACAACTGTTTCGTCATCTGGACTTCCATCATCATCTATATCATTATCCGTATCATCTGTTGGATCATCAGAAATGTCTGACACTAGGTTCCCTAAAGGATCGTCACCTGTAACCATTGCAGAATTTATAACAATTTCAGCATCAATATCAGCTTGAACTAAGGTATAATCAACAGTGTAAATCCACACTTCTGTTACATCTAATTCGCCATCTGAATCTGTGTCTCCTGAATCTGGACCAGAAATTAATCCGCCTAACATTGGATCATCCAATTCTATATTTGTAATTGGAGTATTTCCGTCATTGCTTAATGTAAAGGTATACGTTATAACATCACCTACATCCGCATAACCATCACCACCATCATCAAGCGTTGCTACTTTCAATAAAGTTAATAACCCCTGTGATAAATCAGTTACTGTTGGATTATCTAACTCTCCATCGCCATTTAAATCTACTATTCCAGTACTTGCTGGATCATTTGAAGTATCTGTCGTTGGACCAACAATAGAATCTGCATTTACAGTTGCAGTATTCGTAACACTTCCTGCAGCAATATCTGCTTCAGTTATTGTGTATGTTGCACCAAACGTTGTATTGTTTGACATTCCGACTGGAAGTATTGCTAATGGACCTCCTGTTACAGTAACTAATGCATCATTTATTGATATATGGGTTAAGGCTACATTTCCTGTGTTGATTACATTAAATACATAATTGATTGTATCCCCTGCATCAATAACTCCGTTTCCGTTACTATCAACATAAGTTGCCGTTTTCTCTAAACTTAAACTTGGCTGACTTA
>Ga0105354_1000817_pt1 | contig 19310 bp, 18 predicted proteins | sample GOMGulsemesocosm_FD_83658 | JGI IMG/M metagenome (GOLD analysis project Ga0105354, IMG submission 83658) | Methane-oxidizing microbial communities from mesocosms in the Gulf of Mexico - GOM9B Gulf of Mexico | ecosystem: Environmental > Aquatic > Marine > Cold seeps | place: USA: Gulf of America...
ATGTCGGGCATGAATTCTAATAAAATGGATCATAGTGCAATGGGTCATGGAGCGATGGCAATGGATCATAGTAAACATGGAATGACTAAAAACCCATTAGCTGTTGCTAGCACTAAAGTGCGTCATGCAAAAACAGAGTATGGAGCTTCTGTTGATATGCGTGTTGATATGCCTAGAACAAACCTTGATGATCCCGGTATAGGTTTACGTAAAAATGGACGCCGTGTTTTAACACTTGCAGATTTACATTCTCTTGAGGGAATTACAAACCAGCAAGAGCCAGAGGCTGAAATTGAATTACATTTAACTGGAAACATGGAGCGTTATAGCTGGTCATTTGATGGCTTGGAATTTGGAAAAAGCACGCCAGTTCACATGAAGCATAATCAACGTTTAAGAGTTATTTTACAAAACGATACAATGATGACACATCCCATGCACCTGCATGGTATGTGGAGCGATTTGGAGAATGAAAAAGGTGATGTACAGGTTCGTCGCCATACTATCCCTGTACAACCAGCGCAAAGAATTAGTTTTTTAACAACACCTCATGACGTAGGTCGCTGGGCATGGCATTGCCATTTATTATTCCACATGGATGCAGGTATGTTTAGAGAGGTAGTTGTATCATGAAAAAATTAATACTAACCAATACGTTAAGACTATTATTAATAGGTTTGCCCCTTATAAGTGTATCTGTATCTGTATCTGTATCTGCAAAAGATGAGATGACTGAGATGGGTGATTCTAAAATGCAAGCACAAGGTGGAGATGCACCTAAAGATGCTAGAGACCCCCATGCTTATGCAGCAGGTACAACTTTGACTGAAGGCCCTTATGCACTCAGTAGCGACAAACGACTGACTTTGGCAGATGAGCATTCATTTTACGCGCTACTAGGGGATCGTCTTGAATATAATGAGCAAACAAACGCAGGTGTTTTTGACTTTCAGGCATGGTATGGCACTACTTTTGATAGATTAGTCATCAAAACTGAAGGAGATTTTAGCGAAGGTAATTTAGAGGAGAACCAAACAGATTTTCTATGGGGCCACGCAATATCTGCTTATTGGGATACACAAGTCGGTATTCGACTTGATTACAATAACGAAGGTGAAAACCGCAAATGGCTAGCTTTTGGTTTACAAGGTCTAGCCCCCTACTGGTTTGAAATTGATATGACTGCGTATTTAGGAGAGCAAGGTAATAGTGCATTTTCGATCGAAGCTGAGTATGAGCTATTACTTACTCAAAAGTTAATTGTTCAACCACGAGCAGAGTTGACGCTTTACGGTAAGGATGACGTCCAAAATAACCTTGGTAGTGGCTTGTCTAGCAGTGCTATTGGTTTTCGGGTTCGTTATGAGTTTACCCGCCAGTTTGCTCCCTATGTTGGCGTTGAGTGGACAAATAAATTTGGTAATACAGCCGACTTTGCGAAGTTAAATGGGCAAAGTACTCGTGATACTGCTTTTGTTGCAGGTATCAAGTTCTGGCTCTGATATGAAGAAATACTATATTGACTTGATGAGAGCTACCGCAACTATATTGATGGTAGCTTTCGTTTTTTGGGATTTAAACCATTTTAGTTATGTTAGGAAAGGCCTAGCTAATAGTTTTTTTGGAAAGAACTAAGAGCAGTAATAGTAAGCTACTTCTTGTTTTCAATCGGTGCCAGTCTGGTGTATACCTATCAAGGTGGAATATCAGCTAAGAAGTAAAGTTGGCGAATGGTTAAGGTTAAAGAGTCAAGGCAAAAAACATCGCCATTGAAAGACGTACAATAGGCCATTTTATCACTTTTGATGAACGGGAATTGGATGTGCCCGGGATAGAACCGATTGTTGCAAAGTACTGCGCTTAAAGCTGAACAATTGGAAAAATGATCCATTACTCAATACCTAGTTATGAGCGTAGGGTTTTTATTTCTTTTAATGGTGCTCATGCTTGGCTTCAATCTCATGAGTATAAATTAGACACCCCTTTTATACTTGTGAAGTTAAAGCTGTTTAAAAAAGTAAAAAGTAAAAAGTAAAAAGTAAAAAGTAAAAAGTTTAGGTTTTAGTTCAAAGGTTGATCAAGATCATAAAATTATTTTTATAAAGTGGCTAATATTGTAGGTGATAAATAAGGAATTAAAATGTTTGGACTTTTCAAGTGGTTTAAAATAGTGGTAATTACTCTGTTGCTTACGCAGCATGGCTTTGCTATTGCTAAACCAATGAATTGTGAAGAACATCAAAATGGATCTTCCGACACGCATATTATACAACCAAGCAAAAATATGCATCATCAATCAATGAATGACAATAGTCACTATCACACTGAAAATTCGCAAGATTCTAAAAACCGTCATGGTGATGAAGACTGTGAAAAATGTAAAGCTGGTGATTGTGTTTGTTGTGAAGGCGGTTTTTGTACAAGCTTTCATTTAAATGCCTATCTTGTGGAAGCGCAAGACGAAGGTATTTGCAATATTCATTCTGAGCTAATTCTACAGCGTATACCCCTACCAAAATCTGGTATCCATCTCTTACTTTATCGTCCACCAATTATTGGCTAATCACGGGATCAGTGCGCCTTTTTTTCGCCAGTCCCATCAAAAATAAAACGATTTACTGATTGGTTTAAATTACCAACCGTTTTGAACAATTAGCACAATATTTTTTGGAGGCATGATGAACATGCTCAAACTATTGCTATTTACAGTACTTAATGCTGTCGATTTTGACCGAGATTTCTCTTTTACCAAAAAATTAGTTTTTAGCTTATTCACTAGAATTAGTACTTGACCTGTGTCTTAGACACAGGTCTAAGCTGAAGATGAGAGTACAAACTTAGCTAAAAAACTGAGGAGTGAATATGAAAGTTGCGGAGCTGGCAAAAAGCCTTGGAACGACTGCTGATACGGTGCGCTATTACACCAGATTAGGATTGTTAAAACCTGCTAAGTCAGTGAACGGCTACAAGTCATACTCGAATAAAGAAGTATCGAGACTTAAATTCATTTTAAGTGCCAGAAACCTTGGTTTTTCCGTTGCAGATATCAAGGAAATTATTAATGAATCTGAAGATGGTAAAAGTGCGTGCCCATTAGTCAGAAGCCTGATCAAAGAGCGGCTTGAAGAAACAGAAAAGCAGTTTCAAGCAATGTTGGCACTTCGAGGAAAAATGTCTTCTGCGCTTTCTCGATGGGAAGAAATGGAAGACAAAGCACCGACTGCAAACATGGTTTGTCATCTCATCGAAAACTTTGAGCAAATTAAAAAAGCATAGGAGGAAAAAGGGTGGCTACTAACACAAATATAAAAACTGAATCAGGCTGTTGCTGTCAGGCAAAAGCTCAATCCTCTTCGTGTAAAAGTAAGGAGAATACGTTGGAGAAAGTATCACATAACCAACAGCTTATCATTGAAGGTGCTGGGTGTGCTAGCTGTGTAGGCAAAATTGAAGGGGCGTTGAAGGCAACTCTTGGAGTCGTCAGTGCGGAAATGAATTTTGCTGATAGGACAGTAACAGTTTATGGGACAGCTAAAACAAAAGAGTTGATCAAAGCTGTTGAGTCAGTGGGGTATAACGCGAAGCCAATTGATGATAGCTCAGCAACAGATGCGCTTGATGAGAAAGAGGCTGCGGATTTTGCATATTACAAAAAGCTAATGCGCGATACGTTTATTGCCCTTTCACTCGGCGTTCCTTTGATGATCTACAGCATTGTAGTTGGAGAAATGACGGTTGAAACAAACCTTGAACGAATTTCTTGGTTGGTTGTAGGCATTTTAACTTTTGGTGTTATGTATTTTTCAGGCAAGCATTTCTATGTAGGAGCATGGAAGAGCTTCAAAAATCATTCAGCCAATATGGACACCCTAATTGCTTTAGGAACAGGCACGGCTTGGTTGTATTCGATGGTTGTCGTGTTTGCACCTGACGCTGTTCCATTGATGGCACGGCATGTTTATTTTGAAGCTACCGCCATGATCATTGGCTTAATTGATTTAGGTTTAGCATTAGAAATCAAAGCCAGAGGTAAAACCTCTGAGGCCATTAAACGTCTTATCGGCTTGCAAGCCAAAACAGCAACCGTGGTTCGTGACAACAAAGAAGTTCAGATAGGTATTGAGCAGGTTTTATTTAACGATATTGTGAAGGTAAAACCGGGTGAAAAAATTCCCGTCGATGGCGTGGTATTGGAAGGACACACCTCTATTGATGAGTCCATGCTGACAGGCGAACCTATGCCTGCTGAAAAAGCTGAAGAAGATGAGGTTGTCGCAGGTACTTTGAACAAATCAGGCATGATTTTATTTAGAGCCACACGCGTTGGTAAAGACACGGCGCTTGCACAGATCATCAATATGGTGAAACGAGCACAAAATTCGAAACCGCCGATTGGCCGTTTGGCCGATGTTATTTCAGCTTTTTTCGTACCTGTCGTGATGATCACCTCTGTGTTAAGTGCGCTAGCATGGCTTAACTTTGGACCTGAGCCAGCCATTGCTTTTGCCATCGTTTCAGCAACTACTGTGCTTATTATTGCCTGCCCGTGTGCTTTAGGCTTGGCAACACCCATGTCTGTCATGGTGGGAGTAGGAAAAGCAGCAGAAGCCGGAGTGCTTATTCGCAACGGTGAGGCACTGCAAACCGCCTCTAAAATCACTGCCATGATTTTAGATAAAACGGGCACTATTACTGAAGGGGCACCTAAGGTAACCGATATTATTTTAGCAAAAGCTACTGACGAAAAAGACGTACTACAGCTTGCAGCAAGTTTAGAAAGCGGCTCAGAGCATCCTTTAGCGCAAGCGATTGTTGAAAGTGCGTTAGATCAGGATATTGAGTTACTAAAAATTGAAGCCTTTAACGCCATTACGGGTTTTGGTGTAGAAGCAAGCTGCAACAACAAAGCCCTGCTTTTCGGAAACGATAAACTAATGAAGTTAAAAGGCATAGACCTCACAGGCTTTGTTGAACAAGCACAGTCTTTAGCCAAAGAAGCCAAAACACCTATGTACTTTGCTGTAGATGGTGAACTTGCAGCAATCATTGCTGTTGCAGATCCTATCAAGTCAGACTCAATCTCTGCTATCAAACGGCTTCAGGCTAATGGTATACGCGTCATCATGTTAACGGGTGATAACAAGGAAACCGCTGCCGCCGTAGCTAAAAAAGTGGGTATTAGTGAGTTTCTTGCTGAAGTGCTGCCAGAAGATAAAGCCAACAAGGTGAAAGAGCTACAAGAAGGCGGCGAAATTGTTGGTATGACAGGAGATGGCATCAACGATGCTCCTGCGCTAGCGTTAGCCGATGTTGGCTTCGCCATAGGCACAGGGACTGATGTAGCTATCGAAAGTGCTGACATTACCCTAATGCGTGGTTCACTTCATGGCCTTGCTGATGCCATAGCGGTAAGCAAAGTTACTTTACGAAATATCAAACAAAACTTGTTTGGCGCGTTTGTCTATAACGTAGCCGGGATTCCTTTTGCTGCGGGGGTTCTATATCCCTTCTTTGGCATTCTGCTTAGCCCTGTAATTGCAGGTGCTGCAATGGCGTTTTCGTCATTGACTGTAGTGTCAAATGCAAATCGACTTCGCTTTTTTAAAGCAAAAGAGCATTAAGGAGAATCACAATGATGGTTATTAACTTATTAGGCTTAATGTTAATCGCGCTGATTGTTTGGTGGTTTTGGCTATATAAACCCAATAAAACAATCGTTCAAGGTAATGAAGTACTCATTGAAGTGAGGGATGGTGTGTATTCCCCATCCTCAATTCAGGTGTCTGCTAGCCAACCTGTCACTCTGAAGTTTATGCGCAAAGATCAATCCCCCTGCGCTGAAACAATGCTTATTCCTTCATTGGATATAAGCGAACAGCTTAAATTAAATGAAATTACTCAAATTACCCTATTGAACTTATCACCGGGAGAGCATGAGTTTCACTGTCAGATGCAAATGTATCGCGGTGTCTTAAAAGTCGTTTAGGAGGGCAATATGAAAAATCAACACCCTAATTTTTGGTCAACACCTACAGGCTGGGCTGCACTGGCACTTATTGCCGCAGTGACCTACTTCTTAGTGCTTGAGCATGGTCAACATATGCTGCAATTTCTTCCCTACTTGATTTTATTGCTATGCCCCTTGATGCACGTATTTATGCATGGCAGTCATGGTAAACATGGTCACGATCATTCACATGCGCCTGATGAAAAAAAGGAAGAGAGCTTTCAAGAACTCACGGATAAAAATGAAGCCTATCGCGATGGCTACATACAAGGGTTAGAAAAGGCACGTAAGGAATCACATAAAAAGGAGAGCAGTGATGAATGAAACATATGATTATGGCTTATGGTCAATGGTGATACTGAACTCAGCAATTTTTATCTTTTTTGCCTTTAGTTTTGTCAAACCAAAAACATCAACTGATTGGAGAAGTCTAAGCGCGTTCTCTGCCTTTATTGTTGCCCTATTTACTGAAATGTATGGCTTTCCTTTAACTATCTATTTTCTGTCGGGGTGGCTGACGGAGACCTATCCAGAAGTAAATTTCTTTGCGCATGAAAATGGGCATTTATTACATACTTTCTTTGGATTTCAAGGTGATGCCCATTGGGACCCATTTCATATAGTGAGTATGGTGTTAATTGTTGCAGGTTTCTTTATGTTGTCTTCAGCATGGAATGTATTGCATCACGCGCAAAAACATCATCAATTGGCTACAACTGGATGGTATGCAAGGTGTCGCCACCCACAGTATGTAGCTTTCATTCTAATCATGTTCGGCTTTTTATTGCAGTGGCCGACAATCCCAACACTTGCGATGTTTCCGATCTTAGTCGTTGTTTACGTCAAGCTAGCGAAACGCGAAGAAGCACAAGCGATTGCTGAGTTTGGTTCGGAGTACCACAGGTATATGGAATCGACACCAAGTTGGATCCCAAATTTTAATAAAAGTGTAGAAGGTAAAAATCATGAAAACGTTAACTAAATCAATTTTATTTATTAGTTCACTACTGATAACCACTAGCTCATTTGCCCAAAACAATGAGCATAAACATGAAGGTGCGAACAAAGCTGATATGCATCAAGGCATGGCAATACCACATGAGAACATGGGAGAAATGCACAAAAAGATGATGGAAATGAAAAAGGAAGTCCATGCCATTAAAACTGAAAAAGATCCTGAAAAGCAACAGCAGATGATGGTTGAACATCACCGTTCAATGATGAAGATGATGCAATCCATGCACAAAAACATGGAAGAAATGCCAATGCATCAACAAATCAAGATGGCTGAACATCATTTAGAAATGATGGGGAACATGATGCCGCAGATGAACCGTAAAATGGAAGAAATGAAAGATAGCAATCAACAGCATTCACACAAACATTAGGAGAAAAATTATGAGCGATTTAAATCATAGAGTTGGCGTTAAAGAGCAAAATTTAGTTGTTCGAAACCTAAAGCTTAGCAATGTCACAGAAGAAAGCTGTGACGAGTTAGTAAAAGAAATAGATCAGCTTTTTGGTATAGATGAAGTTAGTTACAACATCAAAGAAGGTGAAATACACCTTGCCTATGATGCCGCAAACGTAAGCCTTGATGGGATTGAGGAGGTAATCCGTAAGTATGGCGCAGATGTTCATGATGATTGGTGGACACATACTAAAGAAAGTTACTATAAATTTGTTGATCAGAACATCAAAGATAACTCTGTTCATAAGCCTTGGAGTTGTCATCAAGCACCTTCGGGGGCTGGCCGGAAAAACAAATGAATTCATAAAAAAGTGTATAGATAATTAGTTAGTCAAATGAGGTAACAGTGATGAAAACACCCTATATAAAAGCTCTTTTATTGCTTACATTCGGTTTATATTTAGTGGGTTGTTCCAATACCACTTTTTATCATAAATACATGATGAGAGGTCAGGTAGTAGAAAGTTCTGATAATCGAACTCTAATCTGTATTGGTGCTAAGCATGGCGCAGAGGTTGGGCAAAAATACAGTGTTATTAGATTCCATGAAAGAATAGTATTGAGTGAAGGTGAAGATCCCTACACTATCGAAAAGGTAGGAACGGTACAAATTACTAAAATTGTGAATGATCATTTCGCAACTGTAAAGCTAGTGTCTGGTGACATTGCAGCGAAAGATATGGTGGAACTTGAAAACTAATAAAGTGGTGGCGAAAGCCACCACAAGAGCATAACAATAAAACTTAATGAAAAAACTTTAGTGTTATTTTGTACAACCTTTGAGATTGTTTGCTCAGTTCTGGTTATCTTGATGCCAGTACGACAGAAAAAATGTTACATATGAATTAGAAAGGTATGGGCTGGCATCCTAAATAGCTGTTCCAAATAGTAGATCACCCGAGGAAGGGAACTCAATGCGGTTTGCGCGATCAGATCAGTCGCCAAACATAACCAATCAACAACCGCATTGAGTATGAACAAAATAGCATTTTTATACGGCGCAGAAACCCGCCGCTTGAAGAAAATTGTACATAAAACCCGAGATAAAGACCTGTGCCGCCGGGCAAATGCGGTGTTATTGGTGCTAAAAGGTGAAACCAAGTCGCAAGTAGCCCGTGTTTTGCAAGCAGGCCGTTCATCAGTAAACCGGTGGGTAACCTGGTATGAAGCAGCAGGTATAGATGGCCTTAAAACCAAGGGTGCTGGGCGACCACCAAGTCAGCCCAAAGGCTTTATCTGCGGTGTTTTAAAACTGTTGGTGAACCATGTACCCAGGACACTGGGTTATCAGCGGTCGCGTTGGAGTAGTGAATTATTCGCACTGCTACTGCATAAGCTTTACCGTATCGTTATTCATAGCTCAACTCTCAGGCGGTGGTTGCCACAAGTCGGCATCGTCTGGCGTCGTGCGGCACCGACGCTGTATATCCAAGACCCAGATAAAGAAGCTAAGTTAGCAGCCATGCGGGAGGCACTTGAAAATTGCAGCGTGGACCATCCGGTGTTTTATCAGGATGAGGTGGATATCCACCTGAATCCGAAGATTGGTGCCGACTGGGGCTTTAAAGGTAAACAGCGTAAGGTAGCTACACCCGGCCAGAATAAGAAACACTATCTGGCGGGGGCACTGCACAGCCAGACAGGACAAATCAGTTATGTTGGTGGTGAGCGCAAGACCAGTGATTTGTTTATTGCGCTGTTGGAGCAACTGAAAGGGCAATACCGGCGAGCGAAAAGTATCACGCTAATTGTGGATAATTACATCATCCATAAGAGCAAAAAAACGCAGAAATGGCTGAATGAGAACCCAAAGTTCAAGCTCTTGTTTTTACCGGTATACAGCCCGTGGCACAACAAAATTGAAAAGCTATGGCATGCGTTGCATGAAACGATAACCCGTAACCATCAGTGTAAGAACATGGATGACTTACTGGAGCAGGTATACCACTTTATGGACACAGCGGCTCCGTTCCCAGGTGGCAAGCATGGCTTGAAGCAGGTGTATCACAATTAGGATCAGTTATTTAGTCAGCAGTAAATCCCTAGCATGGACTTGCATCTGGCACCAAACTCTACGCAGTTCTTTTCCATGTGCCGCGCAAAAACTTTAGCTCAAAACCGTTCAGTATTCGGTAATGCTGAAGTGAACGTTGATGTCCGCTATTCGCTCTTTGCCGAAGTTTGGCTAAGTGCCATGAGCAGTCATTCATGATTAACTCGTTTCTGCCCCAAAATGGTTTAACGTAAATACTCTAAAGGTCGGCTTTGAGCCAATTTGAGACGGTCATGATGTTTCGAAGCTAAGGTTGTAATTCTACAAAGCGGACGTTCCGCTAACGCATTTTTTGCACTAAAATGTTTTAAGGTAATTATTCTATCGGTGAGTTTTGAGCGAATTACAGAAGCAAATAATCAGGCGGTAATTACCCCTACCATTAATTGGCTGGTTTGAATTGAAAATTGTTTCTAACATATAGGGAGAGACTCCTATACTTACTGCTGTCGCTATTTAAAAAGAGCATAAAGGAAAATATGACTATTGTTCGGGAAAAAGAGCTTGAATTGGAAGTTAAACAACTCCGAGAGCAGCTAAATAAAGCTAAGCTTGAGCGGGATAAGTACAAAAAGTTATTTGATATTTCGGCTGATGCATTGTCAATAATAGACCTAGGCACAGGCAGGTTTATTGAGTGCAATCAATCCGCGATTGATATGCATGGAGTAGAAAGCAGTAGTAAATTCCTGAACCTAACACCTTCTGATTTGTCACCTGAATTCCAACCATGTGGCAGACGCTCTGACGAAATGGCAGGTGAGTACATAGGCAATACCATAACTGAAGGTAGTCAGGTTTTTCAATGGACGCATACTCGTTTAGACGGCACTACATTTCCCTGTTTGGTTTCATTAACCTATATCGCCTTGGATGAACAAAATCATATACTAGCTATAGGTAGAGATATCAGCGAGCTTGTCCATACCCAAAATCAATTAGATATAGCAGAATCTGATGCCAGTCGATTAAAGCGAGCTTACAGCGAAGAAAAAGAGAAATTTGAAAAGTTTGTCGACTTAGCCACAGTAGGGATTGCAATTAATAACATTTCAGATGGAAGCTTTGAGTTTGTAAATCAAGAGTTCAGTAAAATCACTGGGTACAGTATTGAAGAGCTTAACCAGATGGATTATTGGCAGCTCACACCAATCTCATATGAAAAGCAGGAGCAAGCTCAACTCGAATCTTTAGCTGAGCATGGTCACTATGGCCCATACCTTAAAGAATATATACACAAAAATGGCACTAACGTCCCTGTATTACTGTCTGGTATAAAAATTACCGACAGAAATGATGAAACGGTGATTTGGTCTGTCGTACAAGATATGACCCTACAAAAAGAGAACGAGCAAAAAATTCAAGAAGCGAAAGAAAAAGCAGATGCATTGGCGCTTCGAATGCAACTTGCCAATGACTCTGCGGAAATAGGCATATGGGAGTGGAATTTACGAACGGGTGAGCTCAATTGGGATGAGTGGATGTACAAATTGTATGGCATCAATGAATCTGAGTTTTCAGGTGCGTATGAAGCATGGGTAAATAGTGTACATCCCGACGACATTCATTCTGCAAAGAGTGCATTAGAAACAGCTATTCGTGGTGAAGGAGTTTATGACCCTGAATTTCGAGTTGTACACCCAAATGGTGATATTAAAGTGATAAAGGCCAGCGCTGAAGTAATAAGAGATACTGATGGGAAAGCCGTTAAAGTTATCGGAGTCAATTACGACGTCACAGAAAAAGTTAACGCTATTCAGGTGCTTTATGAAGCGAAACTTGCCGCTGAAAATGCTGTGAAAGCCAAAAGTGACTTTCTGGCGAATATGAGTCATGAAATTCGAACTCCGATGAATGCTATCCTTGGTGGTTTGCAGCTTTTACAAGACACAAAATTATCTAGGGAGTTGAAAACCGTTCTGAGTAACGCATCTTTCTCTGCACAAAGCCTGCTCACTATCATTAATGATATTTTGGATTATTCAAAAATTGAATCGAACAATCTTCAACTAGAGCACATTCAATTTTCACTCACAGAAGTGCTTGAATCAGTGAAGTATGACTTGGATGGGCAAGTTAGCAATAAGCAGGTACAGTTTATTGTCAATAAAGGTGAGCGTTATAAAGATTATTGGCTTGGTGATTTAGTTCGAGTTAAGCAAATAATCCTGAACCTCGCTTCAAATGCCGTTAAGTTCACAGAAAAAGGAAGTGTAAAGGTTAATATTGATAGCCGCCCTTACAGTGGCAAAGATGCAATTTATATTCAGGTCATTGATTCGGGTATAGGAATGACTGAAGAGGCTGCTCAGAGGATTTTTGAGCGATTTGCTCAGGCTGATACCTCAACCACAAGAAAGTACGGTGGGACGGGGCTTGGTATGTCAATTACAACTAATCTCATCAAAATGATGGGAGGTGAAATAGACGTTCAAAGTCAGCTAGATAAAGGGACGACAGTCTCAGTTATCCTCCCTCTTCAAGAAGTAGACATGGTGTCTAAAGAAAAGGCTAAAAAATCCTTATCCGCTCCTGATTTATCAAGTAAACAAATACTGGTTGCAGAAGATAATGCAATTAATCAGGTGTTGATACAATCAATGTTGAAGTCTACCAAAGCAAAAGTAACGATTGTTGAAAATGGGCAACTAGCGATAGATGAGGTTAAAAAAGGAAGTTATGACATCGTACTGATGGACATCCACATGCCTGAAATGGATGGCGTGGAAGCACAAAAACAGCTAAAGCAGCTATTTCCTAAATTACCCGTGATAGCCCTAACCGCAAATGTGATGAAAGATGATGTTGAAAACTACATCCAACAGGGTTTTGTTGCCCATATAGCCAAACCTATCGACATTAATCAACTATATGGAAGCTTAAAGCATTTTATCGATAAATAAATTTGTTCAACTAATTAAATACCCAATGGCTAGTAACTTAGAAGGGAGCTAGTTCTAGTTGATAGGGGGATTATTAACTCATCTTTGTCCAAATCCTAATCAGTAATACATCCACTATCCTCATAGTGACTTTTAAATAGGAGGTCACTATGAAACCAGAACTAAATCACAATGCTACTGGTGTGAAACGTCCTTTCAAGCTTGAAGAGATTTGGCGTATTCGCACTCGAATTGAAATTCAAAACAACTTGATGCAATTAGCTTTACTTAATTTGGCTATAGATAGCAAGCTAAGATCATGTGACTTACTCTCTTTAAAAGTTCGAGACGTCACTACTCTCGATCAAGTATTTGAAAGGGTTCAATTAACGCAGAAGAAAACTGGGATCGAAGTTCAATTTGAGATAACTCCGAGAACACAACAAAGTATTATCCATTGGATTCAAGAAGTTAAATTGCAACCCAGTGATTATTTGTTTCGGAGTATACGTCGCTCTAATCAACCAATAAGCTATTCATATTACAGGTCTATCATCAGGAGCTGGGCTGAGCAATTAGGACTTGATTCTGACCTTTATGGAACTCACTCAATGCGAAGAACCAAAGCGACTTTGGTTTATGCTCGAACCAAAAATATACGTGCCGTTCAGTTACTACTTGGTCATACAAAAATTGATAACACCATCAGATATTTGGGAATAGAGATTGAAGACGCCATTAAAATATCGAGAGAAACCGATTGTTGATTTAGCGCAGGCAGTGTTCTTATGCTGCCTTTGCCCCAAGATTAGTCAGCGACTGCATGAGCCATTACTCCCCATGCCATCATTTGGAATATTTTTTCTAACTCAAAGCAAGGAGCTAATCTGCCTATAAGAAACATAGATATTTGAAACCTTAGCGCTCTCATAGCTATAGACTTTATGTAATCTGTTTGATTTCAATGTAACCCTCCCAATTTTGTTGTGCTAGCATCGGAAGCATAATTCTAATTTGCTTAGAGGAGAAATGCATTGGCCAGACGAGGAAGTGGTTTAAGGACGGCTATAAAGGTTGTTAAAGCTATAGATAGGGCCAACAAACAAGCCGCCCGCGAAACTCAGCGTAGAGAGAAAGCTCGGCAACGTGCTGAAGCTCAAGCACTTAGAGAGCATGAAAAAGGTGTGCGTGAAGCTCAGCGAGAACTAAAGCGGCAAGTAAGACAGCAACAATCCGCAGCAAAGCAAGCATTTAAAAATGCGCTATCAAATGCAAATGAAGAGTACCAAGACCGCTGCGAAGAACGAGCCGCACTTAGAAAGCAATTCATACAAGAGGTTTTAAGGTAAACAATGGATAATAATTTACTGATATTAGCAGGCATATCTTTGTTAGCAGTTTTGCTGACCTATATAGTGACGAAACGCTCTGCGGATAAAAAAGTTGGACAGTACAAGTCAATAGATGAAGCGTTAAAGAAAGCCAAAGAAGAGCACGAGACATTAAAGAAAGCAAATGAATCTCTTCAGCAAACTAATGAGATAGCAAAGCAGGCGCTTTCCAAAATTAACGCTGAAACTGCCGACCTACAAGCTTTGAAAGGACAAGATGACTCTCTTAAAGTTAGTATTCTAGAACAGCAACAGTCTCTTGACGCGGCCCAAAACACTCTAAATGAACTTAATGCCAATATTGAAAAGAGCGAACAGGATCTGAACGAGCTTATGGGTGGGATAGACTTGTATTCACGACTCGATGAATATACTGCTCATGGTCATTTTGAAATGCCACAATATCTCTACGAAACATCAACTCGCTATTCTGAAGAGATCAAAGACATACGGCAGCAGCAAAAAGACATGATTAAAGCGAAAAGCGCAGTCACCTTCCCTGAAACGACCGTTATTTCTAATGATAAGTCTTTGAATAAAAAAATCCTCAATGGTCAAGTTAAGCTTATGCTAACTGCGTTCAATATTGAATGTGACATGCTTATTGGCAAGGTTTCACCAAGCTCATTTGGTCGTACGCTGGAACGAATCGAGAAACTAGCAAACAATCTAGAAAAGTCAGCTGCGACAATGGAGTGTGGCTTTGATATTGACTACATCGAACTAAAATTCGAAGAATGTAAGCTTCAGTATCAATATACCCTGAAGAAGCAGGAAGAAATTGCCGAGCAGAAGCTCATCAAAGAGCAAATTCGTGAAGAGCAGAGAGCAATAAAGGAGTTTGAAAAAGCTATTGCTGAAGCTGAGAAAGAAGAAAAAATGTATCGAAACCTTCTTGATAAAGCTCAGCAAGAGCTTGCTCAAGCTAATGAACAAGAACGTAGTGAAATGGAACAAAGAATAGCCATTCTAGAGCTGCAATTGGCCGAAGCTGAAGCCAAAGAAGAACGTGCCAAGAGTATGGCGGAACAAACTCGTAAGGGCCATGTGTACGTGATAAGTAACATTGGTTCCTTTGGAGAAGATGTTTACAAGATAGGTTTAACGCGTAGGCTAGAGCCTATGGACAGAGTTAAAGAGCTTGGTGATGCCAGTGTACCATTCCCATTTGACGTACATGCCATGATTTATACTGATGATGCACCTGCACTCGAAACAGCTTTGCACCGTGAATTCCATTCTCAACGTGTTAATGCAGTTAACATTCGTAAGGAGTTCTTCAGTGTCGATCTAGAGGAAATTAAAGATGCCGTTGAAAAGATCGCTGGAGTAGATGCTCAGTTCAAAATGACCGCTCTGGCGGAAGACTATTACGAAAGCCTCCGTCTTAGTGATGCCGCATGATTTAACAGTTTTGTCCGTCTTCGAGTCAGCCAGATCAACGCTGGCTCACCTTTGCCCCAAAATGAGTTACAAGATAGTGATTGAGTTGTAAGTGTAAGTGGGCTAAATCTAGTGTGTATGGGCTCAATTTTAACCCTAAGTGCTTCAAGTTCCCATATCATGCTTTATCTCTGTGAAAAATCATGTAAAGTAACTGATAATTAGAATAATTTTTCAACATCGAGATGGAAGGGCCTGATGCGAGAATTGCTAACAGTAAAAATGAAGGTTAGCTAATGGCAGATTTTTTGCGGGAAATGCCGGAGTTGGACCCTGAAATAATAACGGCAGCAAAGGAAGGGTCTCTCGTATTATTTATTGGTGCAGGTATATCCCGGCTCGTTGGTCATCAATCATGGGATGGCTTTGCATACGGTGTAGTTGAACAACTATTGAATAACAGGGTTATTAATCATTATGAAAAGGAGATGATTAATGCCCTTGCAGATCCACGTAAACGCCTTTCAATTGCAAAAATCCTTGATGACGAAAATGAAAATGGTACACAAGTTGATTATCAAAAAATATTTACGTTATCCAAAGAAAATAGTGATATTTACAAAAGTATAAATGAATTTGGTTGTACCTTTGTAACAACCAATTATGACAAGCTAATAGTTCCCGAAATTTCCAAAGAGAAAAGTGAAGATGAATGGCGTTATTTCGAAAGAAAAGACTTATTAAGCGCTAACTTGGATCAGAAAGGTGCTGTTGTACATATTCATGGTTGTGTTGATGAACCAAGTAGCATGGTTATAACTACAAAAGATTACTTGAATCACTATACATCTGGTGAGGTTCCTGAGTTTTTACAAAAGCTATTTTTAAATAAAACAGTCTTATTTTTAGGGTACGGATTAGAAGAAACTGAAATACTCGAATATGTACTTAAATCAAGTAATCAGGCAGGCTCCGCTGAAACAAAATTATTTATACTTCAAGGGTTCTTTCAAGCTGAGCAACTACTGTTCGATAAGTTAAACAAATATTATCGCAAATCTTTTAATGCCAAATTGATCGGTTTCTTACGAGACCATGAAAATTATGAACAGCAAACAAGCATTATTGAAAAGTGGGTAAAGCAGCTTGATTTTGGTGGAGCAAGCTTGGCTGAGCAATTAGTTGAGCTTGATAGTGATTTGTCATGAGCACTAATTTAACTGTAAAACAAAGAAATGCTCTTCAGAGAGTTAGAAATGAACCCGCGTTAGAGCCTTGGCTATTTAAAAAAGTCGATGATTTAGTATGGTTTGATGCATTTTTAGAGTCAGGGTACTTAGATCCTGAATGTAACCCAGCTCCAGTTACAAAGTCTGACGGTACAATTCACATACCCTCATGGCCCATCACAGAATATCTTGTTTCGTCATCTCTTAAATTAAGAGAAGAAAATGATGTCGAAATGGCACGAAAATATTTAAGCCTACTAAAAGAAGTTACTCAATATGCGGTAGCAAATGAGCGTTCTAACTACAGGACATGGTGGCAATTCAGTAAAACTCTTAGAAATATACCTTTAGAGGTTATCAACCTTGACGATATTGGCTGTGTTAGCGACTGGCTAAACGATAAATTTGACCGCTATCTTGTTAATAAGGAAATTAGTGAGTGGATGTTAGAGCTGATTGATATTAATACTGAACAGTCGGTTTCATTCGGCATATTTCTGTTAGATAAGTTATTTGCAATTCACAGTGTTGAAGGCAGATACGCAGATAATAAACATGAAGCCGTATTGGGCTTTGATGATTATCAAGCAGGAAAGTTTATAGAAGAGAATGCTGCGGCTCTCGGTGAAAAGTTAGGTTTAGTCGCAGTAAACTTATGTGAGCAAAAACTCAAAGAAGTACTCGATATTAATCGCAATGATAAGTGGTCGAATGTTTGGCGTAACGCAATACCTGAGCATAAGAAAAGCAGCAGACACAATGACGCTGATGATATTGTTCTAAAGCTTTTTAGAGATGCTTTGTTAGGTTACGTAAAAGAAGATTCTGATAACAACGCTAATGAAAAACTAACAGAGTTAATCAATAGTGATTACCAAACGATTAAACGTGTCGCTATCTATGTTGCGAGTGTATATTTTGAAAAACTTGAACAGCAAGTAATAACTTTAGTTATTCAGCCAAATCATTTTAACGATAAGTATCGCCATGAGCTTTGGCATTTTATCCACAAGAATTTTTCTTCACTACGAGCAGAGCAGCAAAAATCAGTTATTGCAGCGATAGAGTCGTTAAATGTGACGGATGAAGAAACTGGAGTGCTATTAGACAAACCAACTGCTTACAAGCAGTCAAATTGGTTTGCCGCTATCAAAGATGAAAATGAAGTGACACAAGCGAAGTATCAAGCTTGTGTTGATATTACAGGTGCTGAGCCAGATCATCCCGACTTTTCATGTTATATGAGCGGTGGTGTTGCGGTAGATGTATCTCCACTGTCTGTTTCTGAACTTGCAGTTTTGCTTGAAAACATTGATTCGTTGATACATTTCTTAAACGAGTATAATGAAGTTGGACACTTCAATGAACCGGGCATAGAGGGATTAGTTAATACGTTTGAAGAGCTAGTTTTACTCGATAGTTGTGAAATCCTTAATAATTTGGATTCATTCATTGATCTTAAACCACATTATCTAGACAAAATATTTTCTGCTTACTCAAAGTTATGGACAGATAAAGCACAGCGACCGTGGAATGAACTTTGGCCTAAAATTATTAACTTTGCTACTAAATTGTTTAATGAAGCTTCTTTTTGGAACTCTGTTGATAATACGGATTCAGGCCCGTTCATAGGTGACAAACACTGGGTGATCAGTTCTTATTGTCGATTAGTAGAATCAGGATGTGAAAAGGGTGAACACGCTTTTAGTCTTGAGTTAACACACGATGTTAAAAATACGCTTGAGCTAATTCTAAACAAAGCATCTGGTGAAGATTTTAATGATGACTCTGATGCTGTATCTATGGCTATTAATAGTCCAAGGGGTCGCTGCTTAGAGGCTTACTTTAAATTAGCTCTATATCAATGCAGAAATGTTGAAAAAGATTCAGAAGAGCACATACGAATATGGGCTGGCTATCAGCCAACTTTCGATAATGAACTGAGCAAGCCACATACTGCTGGTGAATATGAATTTATTACGATTCTATTAATGTATGTGCGTAACTTTCTTTATCTTTCTAAAGACTGGACTGTGCAAAATATTGAGCAAATGTTTGGTGAAACAAATTCTCTTCAATGGCGATGCGCTATACAAGCCTATTCATATGTAGGTTGGCTAATTCCTGAAATTCATGCTCATTTTAAAGAAAAACAATATTATCCCGCACTGCTAGATGATGAAAGCTTTTCAGATACGGTTAAAGGTCGCTATATAGAATATGCATGTATTGCATATCTTCAAAAAAGAGATCAACTTGATGATGAAAGCTTGTTGAGGCTTCTTTTAGGTAGACAAAAAGAAAGTGAGTTAAGCAAAGTTGTTTGGTTTTTATGGTCTATAAGAGACCAAAATATAGAAAAGACCAAAGAGTTAGTATTTGCTCTATGGCCTGATTTAGTTGAGCTAATTAATCAACAAAATTTTGATAAAAAGCCTTTGGCATCCAAGCTAGCTTTGTGGGTGGAATACATAGATGAGTTGACTGTGGATACTAAAGCTTGGTTGATGGCTGTCGCTCCTTATGTTAATGACGATCATAATGGTATGTCGTTTATGAAAGAAATGGCGAGGTTGAGTGAAGGCTATGCCACAGATGTCGCAGACATTTGGATAGAGACATTATCAAAGCCATTCTATATGTATGATCTAGACCCTTTAGAAACAATATTTAAGAATATAATTTCGTTAGGTCAGGGCGGACAGGTTATTTCAAAAAAAATTGCTGACATTTACATAAAAAATAATGATGAGCCAGTGGTAGCGATGTATCAAAGGATCACTAAATAATGAGGTATTATAGCTCAGAAAGTCTGAGAGTGTTGACTACAACTTTTTTCCACGAACGTGTTTCAGCAAAAAATGCTAACACGTTTTTGTCCAAAAACGAGTTTA
>Ga0105354_1000818_pt1 | contig 19261 bp, 17 predicted proteins | sample GOMGulsemesocosm_FD_83658 | JGI IMG/M metagenome (GOLD analysis project Ga0105354, IMG submission 83658) | Methane-oxidizing microbial communities from mesocosms in the Gulf of Mexico - GOM9B Gulf of Mexico | ecosystem: Environmental > Aquatic > Marine > Cold seeps | place: USA: Gulf of America...
AATTAAATTCAAAAATACATTATTTGAATGTTAAGCAAAAGCAGAATTACATTAATAACGAGTTTAAAGCAAAAAAAGTACCGTTTACAACATCAATTGTTTGTTGTGGAAGGGATAAAAACAATTAATGAGTTTTTAAATTCATCTTATACATTAGAATATTTGTATACTACTAAGGAGTTTGAGCAAGTTACTAAGGAAAAACAAATAGTGGTGTCAGAGTCTGATTTGAAAAAAATTAGTTTTTTAAAGAATTCAAATTCAGCTTTGGCGGTTTTTAAAATGAATCCTGCTGGAAAAATTGATGAATCAAAACTTATTGTAGCCTTGGATAATGTTCGTGACCCAGGTAATTTAGGTACAATTATCAGGTTGTGTGATTGGTTTGGGGTAACCGATTTAATTTGTAATTCGGAAACAGTTGATTGTTATAATCCTAAGGTTGTTCAGGCAACAATGGGGTCGTTAACACGCGTGAATGTAACGTATTTAAATTTGGGGTCTTATTTGTCTGAAATGGAAAATATTCCGGTGTATGGTACTTTTATGGAGGGTGATAATTTATATGCAACAGCAGTGAGCTCTTCTTTAGGGGTTATTGTGTTGGGAAATGAAGCAAATGGGATTTCTGAAAACATTGAAAAAGTAATCACTCAAAAAATTACAATTCCTAAATTTGGAGCCGTACAACAAACAGAAAGTTTAAATGTAGCAATGGCTACATCTATTATGTTGAGTGAGTTTAAGCGAAAAACTATTGTACCGTAAAGTTAATAAAGAAACCTCGTGTTTGCATTTTACTGATGTTTCCTGTCCATGGGCTATTAGAATCTTTGTCTTTTACAAGTTCGTTTCCTTGGCCAAACACACCTCTTATTGAAGGAGTGAATTTAAAGTTGAGTAAATAAAAATCAATTCCAAAACCTAGTTCCATAAAGCTTGGGTTGTCGGTCATTCTAAATTTTCCTGCGGAATTATCGTCAATACTTTTTTCATTGCTCGATAAATTCATGGCAGCAGATGCTCCAGCTAATAAAAAAGGCTTAAAGTTGTTTAATCTTTTAGTGCTTATTTTTAACAGTAGTGGAAGGTATACATAGGTAGATTTTACGATACGTTCAGAATTTGAGGTTTCCGTAAAATCATCAGTAAGAGTTGTATATGATTCAGGGTAAGTTAAGGTTCTTGTTGTAAAGCTTAATCCTGGTTCAAAGCGTAGATCTAAATAATTAGTCATTTTTAAATTACCAATTAATCCAACATTAAAGCCGGTAGATGTTCCTACGGAAATATCCTTATGCTCGTCTGTTTTGTATTGAAATTTAAAGTCTAAACTGTTAAAACCTAAATAGTAGCCATAGGATAATACTTTGTTGTCTATGCTTCCATTTCCACCTGTAGACCCGTTAAGTAATTTTGACTTTGAAAATAATTGTGCGTTCGATGTGTGTACGAACCCTATTAACAGAATTAATGTGACTAATTTCTTCATTGAATACTAATTTACTACTTAGTTGAGGTGTATATTGATGCTACGCCAAAAGTTTGTGGATGATCTTGAACATCTATAAACCCAACTTTTCTTAAAATATTGTTTAATTTTTCTCCATAAGGGAAATTATGTGCCGATTCGGATAAATATCCATACGCCTTTTTGTCTTTTGAAAATAACTTTCCGATTAATGGAAGTAAAATATTAGAGTGAAATAAATACCCTTGTTTGAAAGGGAATTTGGTTGGTATAGAGGTTTCTAATATTACAAATTTCCCTTGTGGTTTTAATACACGTAATATTTCAGATAGGCCTGTTTCTAATGTTTCGAAATTACGTACACCAAAAGAAACAGTAATGGCATCAAAATAATTATCCTCAAAAGGTAATTTTTCGGAATCACCAATAATCATTTCTATTCGGTCTGCAAGATTTTTTTTGTTCACTTTCTCTCTTCCAACATTTAGCATGCCTTCAGAGATGTCAAGTCCAACAATTTTTTTAGCAGTTGTTTTCTCTGCAAACATAATTGCTAAATCACCAGTTCCAGTTGCGATGTCTAAAATACTATTAGGTGAAATGCTGTCAACAATGTTAACCACTTTTTTTCTCCATTTTTGATCAATTCCAAAAGAAATAACTCTGTTTAGGCCATCGTATTCTTGTGAAATGGTATCAAACATTTTGGTTACTTGTTCTTTTTTGCCAAGATTGGAGTCTTTGTATGGAGTTATGTTTTTTGACATGGTGTGAAATTTAAGCGAAAATACAAAATCAACTACGGCAAAGCAAGAATAGATATGAGGAAAAAGGGAAATCACATTCAATGGGAGCTTTTGTTTAAAAGCAAAAGTATAATCTGTAGTGATTTTAGTTTTTCTTTTAAAATAAATTTATCTTTGTATTCTTGTTTAGTAAATTAAGCAATTAAGGTGTAGCTTAAGCTATATTACCCCAAGATAAAACAAAAACTGATGAGAATAATTATCGCTGGTGCAGGAGAAGTAGGTTTTCACTTAGCAAAATTACTTTCCTATGAGGCGCAAGACATCACATTGATCGACTGTAATAGAGAAAATTTGTTATATGCAGATAATCATTTGGATATTAGGGTTATTAAAGGGGATGCCACATCACTAGCTGTGTTGAAAGATGCAAATGTAGCTTCATCTGATTTGTTGATAGCAGTTACTTCTTCTGAAACAACAAATATTACTGTTTGTGTTTTAGCAAAGCAATTAGGGGTTAAAAAAACCATTGCAAGAATTTCAAATTCAGAATTTATTGAGCATAAAGAAGAAATGCAATTTTCTAAGTTAGGGATTGATGAGCTAATTTCTCCGGAATCATTAGCGGCGTCAGAAATTGAATCCTTACTAAATGAATCTGCTTTTAATGAGCGTTTCGAGTTTGAAGGCGGGGTGTTAACGATGCTTGGTTTAAACTTGTCAAGAAATGCTTCTTTTGTAGGAAAGTCAGTAAAGGAAGCTGCGAAATTATTACCCGAAATTCATTTTGTGCCTATAGCTATTCAGCGTCATGGAACCCAATACACTGTTATTCCTAGGGGAGATACTATGTTTAAGGAAAATGATCAGGTTTATTTTGTAACCTCTTCTGGAGGGGTTGATGAGCTTTATCGTCTTTCTGGGAAAGTAAAAGAATCTATCAAAGATGTGATGATTTTAGGGGGGAGTAATATCGGGCAGAAAACTACTAAAAACTTATGCGATCATAAGTTTAATGTAAAGCTAATTGAAAAGAATAAAAGCAAGGCGTTTGATTTAGCGGATGAGCTTCCTGGTGCCTTGATTATTAATGGTGATGGAAGAAATGTAGAGCTTTTAGAAGAAGAGAGTATCGATGAAATGGATGCTTTTGTAGCGGTAACAGGAAATTCTGAAACAAATATTATGTCTTGTTTGATGGCTAAATCAAAAGGGGTTAAAAAAACAGTTGCTTTAGTTGAAAATATTGATTATTTCCAGCTATCCCAGTCAATTGGTGTTGATACCTTGGTGAATAAAAAACTAATTGCAGCCAATACCATTTTCCGATACATACGTAAAGGAGATGTCTTGGCAGTTGCGCAATTAAATAATTTAAATGCTGAATTGTTAGAGTTTGAAGTTAAAGAAAACGCGAAGGTCTGTAAGAAGCATATAAAAGACCTTAATTTTCCTAGATCAGCAATAATAGGTGGGGTAATACGTGATGAAAAAGGCTTAATTGCATTAGGCGATTTTAAAATTCAAGCAAAAGATAAAGTTGTAGTGTGTTGTTTGCCTAGAGCGATATCAAAAGTAGAAAATTTATTTTTATAACATTATAAAGACCTTGTGAAAAAACTCAATACAAAAATAATCTTCCATATAATGGGGCTGTTAATGTTGTTTAACGGTGGGTTTATGTTGATTGCTGCTCTAGTTAGTTTTTTGTATGAAGACGGAGTTACTCTTGATATTTCTTTGGCAGGACTTGTAACATCTGCAATAGGAGGTTTGTTGATGTATGTGACTAAAAATCATAAGAAAGATCTTAAAAAGAGGGAGGGGTATATCGTAGTTACTTTCGGTTGGCTGTTAATTACTTTTTCAGGAACACTACCGTATTTATTTACACAGTCTATCCCAGATTTCACGAATGCCTTTTTTGAAACAATGTCTGGTTATACAACAACTGGAGCATCTATTTTAAGTGATATTGAAGTCATTCCTAAAGGAGTTTTATTTTGGAGAAGTATGACGCATTGGATTGGTGGTATGGGAATAATTGTTCTTGCAGTAGCTATTTTGCCCTTATTAGGGATTGGTGGAATGCAGTTGTTTGCAGCTGAGGCTCCAGGGCCAAGTGCAGATAAATTACACCCACGTATTACGGATACTGCAAAAAGATTATGGCTTATTTATGTTGGGTATACTATTGCTGAAACAATACTTTTGAAATTAGCAGGAATGAATCTTTTTGATGCCATGAATCATTCTTTAGCAACGCTATCTACAGGAGGTTTTTCTACTAAAAATGCTAGTGTAGCATATTGGAATAATAACCCAATGATTCAGTATATTATAATTGTTTTTATGTTTTTGGCAGGAACAAATTTTGTGTTGAGTTATTTTGCTTTTAAAGGAAAGGTGCAAAAAGTAATTAAAGACGAAGAGTTTAAGTTTTATAGTATATTTATGGCCTTGTTTACGGTTATGTGTGCTTTTGTGGTGTATTATCAGGCTAATGTACCCGTTTCAGCGTATCATGCACAGGTATTGGGTGAGTGGGAAAGTGCATTTCGACACTCATTATTTCAAGTGGTGTCTGTTGTTACTACTACCGGGTTTGTAACGGCCGATTTTACAAGTTGGACTCCTTTTTTATCTGTTTTCTTCTTTGGATTGATGTTTGTTGGGGGGTCTGCTGGGTCAACTTCAGGAGGCGTAAAAGTTGTTCGTCACTTGGTAATGATTAAAAATGGTTTGTTAGAATTTAAACGAACATTGCACCCGAATGCTATTATTCCTGTGCGATATAATTCAAAAGCGATCTCAAAAGAAATTGTATTTAATGTACTAGCTTTTTTTATATTGTTTATGCTCTTGTTTATAGTCGGAGCCTTAGGTTTGGGGATGTTAGGTTTAGATTTTGAAACAGCAGTTGGGGGAGCGGTATCTAGTTTAGGTAATGTTGGTCCTGCATTTGGTTTGTTAAATCCTTTAGCGAATTATGGGCATTTGCCAAGCTTGGCTAAATGGTGGTGTGCTTTTTTAATGTTACTAGGGAGGTTGGAGTTGTTCACAGTGTTAATTGTGTTTACTCCGTTTTTTTGGCGAAATAGATAATTCCTGAAAAGAATTATTTTAAGTTTCTAATCCCTTCGTATACTACAATACTTACTGCGTTGGCTAAGTTAATACTTCTTATGTGGCTGCTGAATAGTGGGATTTTGTATAGTTTGCTAGGGTGTTTTTCTGTAATGTGCTTAGGTAGTCCAGCCGATTCTTTCCCGAAAATTAAAAATAATTCATCTTTAAAATCAATGTCGTAGTAAGTTTTAGTTCCGTGGCTAGAGAGAAAAGCCATTTCTTCGTCTTTGTGTGTTTCAAAAAACTCTTCTACACTTTCATATATGTGTAAATTAATATGCTTCCAGTAGTCTAATCCGGCACGTTTTAATCTACTGTCGCTTAATTCAAACCCAAAAGGTTTGACCAAGTGTAAGTTTGACCCTGAAGCTAAACTTAATCGTCCTATGTTTCCAGTATTGGTGTGTATTTCCGGTTCGATTAGAACAATGTTATATGCCATATAGTTGGTTTTTAAGATAGAGAAATGTAAAAAGCTATTAGTTTGATTGAAAAAATCAAGTATTTATTTCTTTTGAGTTCCTTCTCCATGATCAGAAGGTGGGATGGGGTGATGTTAATGTAGCCCCTCACCTTAATCCTCTCCCTAGGGAGAGGAACTGATAAAGGATTGTAATTCTGTTAATTAGTTAAGTCGAACTCAGTTTTAAAAGTAAGAATACTGTAAGGTTGAGTTTTTATGAAAAATTATATTAGCTCAATGCTTTTTTGATGCGAGACATTGCTTCTCTTAGTTGTTCTTCACTTGCGGCGTAAGATATTCTAATGCAGTTAGGAGCTCCGAAAGCATCACCTGTAACGGTAGCAACGTGTGCTTCTTCTAGTAGGTATAATGCAAAATCTGAAGCATTTTCGATTTTAGTTCCGTTTAGTATTCTGCCGAAAAAAGCTGATACATCAGGGAAAAGATAGAAAGCTCCGCATGGAGTATTCGTTTTTACACCTTCAATTTCATTTAGTAAGCCAATAACAATATCTCGTCTAGATTTAAACTCATCTACCATGTATTGTATTTTACTTACAGGTGCGTCAAGTGCTGCAATTGTAGCTCTCTGAGCAATACAGTTAGTTCCAGAAGTAATTTGTCCTTGCATTTTAGTACAAGCCTTAGCGATCCATTCAGGAGCTCCTATATATCCAACTCTCCAACCGGTCATAGCAAATGCTTTTGCAACACCATTTACCGTTATTGTTCGGTCGTATAGTTCTGTTATTCTAGCAAAGCTAAAGTTTTCTCCTTCGTAGTTGATGTGTTCGTAAATTTCATCGGAAAGGATAAAAATGTTAGGATGCTTTTTTAGTACTTCTGCTAAAGCTAGGTATTCTTTTTCGGTATATTTCGAACCACTTGGGTTGTTTGGTGAATTAAAGAATATTAGTTTGGTTTTTGGTGTGATAGCTGCCTCTAATTGTTCTGGAGTGATTTTAAAATCAGTGTCAATAGAGGAAGGTATTTCTTTATAAGTTGCTTCTGCAAGGGTAGCAATTGCGGAGTAGCTCACCCAGTAAGGGGCGGGAAGTAATACTTCGTCACCAGGGTTTAGTAGTGCCATTGCAATGTTTGCAATAGATTGTTTTGCTCCAGTAGAAACTACTATTTGACTTGGAGTATAGTCTAGTTTGTTGTCTCTTTTAAATTTTCTGCAAATGGCTTCTCTTAGTTCTTCGTATCCGTTTACAGGTGTGTAATTGTTATAGTTCTCATTAACGGCTTGTATGGCAGCCTCTTTAATGAAATCCGGTGTGTTAAAGTCTGGCTCACCTAAACTAAGTCCAATGATGTCTTTTCCTTCATTTCTTAATTCTCGTGTTTTAGCGGCCATTGCTAAAGTCTGAGATATTGGTAAGTTGTTAATTCTGTCTGAAAGTGGTTTCATAAGTATTGTTTTGTGGAAAGTAAAAAGGGTAAAGAATTTTCTTTACCCTAATTTTATTGGTTTATGCTGTAATTGGTTTTTTACCTAAATAGTTTAATTGATTGTAGTGCTCAATTATTGCTCTACCCATAGTTTTGTATTCGTTATATGGTAAACTAAATTCATGTGCAGTTTCCTTAACTATTTTTGCTATTTTTTTATAGTGAATATGGCTAATGTTCGAGTATAAATGATGTTCTACTTGGTTGTTTAATCCACCAGTGTAAAATCTAACTAACCAATTTTTAGGAGCAAAATTAGAAGTGGTGAATAACTGGTGTATAGCCCAAGTGTTTTTCATGTTTCCGTTTTCATCTGGTGCTGGTGTTTCTGTATTAGGCATTACGTGTGCTAATTGAAAGACAACACTTAGTATGATGCCTGCCGTGTAGTGCATTACAACAAAACCGATTAAAACTTCCCACCATGCAAAACCTAAAAATAAAGGTAAAACAACCCATAATGAATAGTAAACTATTTTACTGATAATTAATTTAGTCCATTGTGTGGTTGCATTAGGTGTTTTTCCGTAGGACAGTTTTCTTTTTAAATATTTATATGTTTGAATGAAATCAGTAGTGATTGCCCAGTTTAGGGTTAATAATCCATATAGAGCAAAAGAATAATACTTTTGATATTGGTGAATTTTAAGCCATTTTGAATGTGGTGAAAAACGAATAATTCTACCCGCATCAATATCTTCGTCGTGACCTTGAATATTGGTGTATGTGTGGTGAAGTACATTGTGTTGTATTTGCCAGTTGTATACATTTCCGGCTAAAATATAAATGCTACTTCCCATTAGTTTGTTAACCCATTTTTTGCTTGAAAAAGCTTCATGGTTAGCATCGTGCATCACGTTCATTCCAACTCCGGCCATTCCGATACCTATTATAATTACAAAAAGTAATTGCAACCATGTAGGGAGTTCTAGGGTTAGAATTAACACCATTGGAGCAAGAAACAAAGTAAACATGACTATCGTTTTTAGGTATAGTTTCCAGTTTCCGGTTTTCTTAATTTCGTTTTCTTTAAAATAAGAGTTCACTCTTTTGTTTAAAGTTTTAAAGAACTTAGCAGAATCAACTCTTGAAAATTTTATTGTAGGATTCATTGTGTTGAGAGTTTGAGGTTTGTTATTAATGCAAATTTATCAATATTATTGTTTAATTGCTTGTTTAAGACTAAGAAATACTAAAATTATTAACTAATTTTGTAGGCTAATAGTATTTTAGATGGATGAAATAACAAAGTATTTTCCTGATTTAACCAAGTCACAAGTAGATCAGTTTGCTCAATTAGAAGGGTTGTATAAGGATTGGAATAGTAAAATTAATGTAATTTCAAGAAAGGATATCGATGAGTTGTATGTTAGACATGTGCAACATTCATTGGGTATTGCTAAAGTAGTTCAATTTAAGCGGGGGGCATCTATACTTGATGTTGGAACCGGCGGAGGATTTCCGGGGATACCACTAGCGATTTTGTTTCCTGAAGTGCAATTTCATTTAATTGATATTATAGCTAAAAAACTTAAAGTAGTACAAGGTGTTGTGGACGCTTTAGGGTTGACTAATGTAAAGGTGGAGCAAACACGAGCGCATCTTGTTGAGGATAAGTACGATTTTGTTGTGAGTAGAGCAGTTACGAATATGACTGACTTTGTGAGTTGGGTTAGGAAGAAAATAAAGAAAGAACAGAGTCATGAGGTTAGAAATGGGATTTTCTATTTAAAAGGAGGGGATTTGACAGAAGAATTGTCATTGTTCCAATCCGTACAGCTTACAGATCTTACAGATTATTTTGAAGAAGAATTTTTCGAAACTAAAAAGGTAGTTTACTTACCGATTAAATATAAGCCATAATAAAAAAAAGGAGTTATCAAATTTGATAACTCCTTTTTTTTATTAGTTGTTAACCGCGTTCTTTTTAAAACGACATAGCTAAGTTTACTGTTAAACCTGTATTAGGGCTTACTTGTCTACAGACACCTCCAACACAGAATAATCCTCCACGTTGTCTACCATAGTTCATTGCTGCTCTAATAGATCCTCTACTGTATCCAGTGGTGTAGCTTCCTCCGAAGTTGTAATAGTGTTCTGATTTTGCGATACCACTACTAAGGTTGTCTTCATATCCGCCTCCGTAGTTCCACATGTCGGTAGCGTAAACAGATAGTTTTTTAGTAGCATTAAACTCTAAAGTTCCACCTGCCCAATTTTTGTCGTCTTCCTTGGTCCAAAGATGTTGTACTTCTAATCTTACTGATTTTTTGTTTTTAAACTTATAAGTACCTTCTGCGATTAAAATGTCACTATGAATCATTTTGTCGTTAGGATGGACAGGTCCTCCTTGGGCGATTCCTTTGTTTACGGCGACATTGATGTAGGTAATTATTGATTTAAAGCTAGAAGACCATTTGTTTCTTACTTCAGCATTGATGTCTCTATATATTTTATGTTTGAAACTTAAGAATTCCGAATCATAACTATAATCATTTGGATCATTAGGAGCAGTTGGATCAGAGGAAGGTAGGTTAAAATTAGAAGAGCTATTCAGTACAGCTATGTAGGAAGCATTTGCGCTTACTTTTGTTTTGTATTTACCTAAAAAACTCTCTTTTTTAAATTTATAAAAAACATCTAATTGTGTTCCTATTTCCCCAGAGTGAGGTCCACCTCCTTCAAAATTTAAAGCACCTTGTGGATTGTATACATAAATGTTTGCTAAAGAGTAGTCTTGTTGTTTTGTTAGAGCAGGAATGTAATTCATGCTTGCTAAATTGTATGTATTGGTATTAGGGTTAGCAAAACTTCTTTCAGAGAAAAATGCTATGTTGTCAATTCTTCTAAAAGTATTTGATATTCCAAATCCTTTTTTAGAATATCCTGTAGTAAGTAATAAGGCGTTTCCTTCGAAATACTTGTCGTCTATAGGAGTTCCGGCAGGAGCTGGAGTTCCAGCAGGTATTACAGCGATGTCTTCTCCTTTAATGCTGTATTCGGCATTAACATATATATTTCCAAAGTCAGCATCTATCCTTGCCGCAAAGCTATTAATAAGCTCAGGGAAACCATCAGGTACTATGTCAGTTGGGTCTGTAGGGTCTTCTATGATGTAGTCTTCTTGTTTACCTACGTAACTTAAGCCAATAGAAAGAGAGTTTATTTTTTCCATTTTAAAGGCAGAGGCGATATCAAATTCGGTGTCAAATCCAAAAACATGTCCTTTTGTAACTTCTTGTTTAGGGAATTCTCCTAGTCCGACGCGTTGCTGTCCGTATAAGGCGGTTAGTTTTAAGCTTTCTAAGGGGCTGTATTTAATTCTTCCACCTCGTAAAGCGTTGTTTATACCTAATTGACGTTCTTCGTATGAGCGTAGCAAAAGTCCGCTACCAAATTGTTCGTAGAAATAACCGGCTGTAACATCTAATCTTAGTTTGTTGTTTCTGTATCTGGCGTAGTATTGTGCAATGTTAGTGTCGTCATAAAGTTTAGAGTAGTTTAAGAGTGACATTGGTGCATAGCTTTCTACTTGAATTCCTGCGGTAAAGTTTTTAAGAAATTTATAATCAATGTTTAAATAAGAGTTAGCTCTAAGGTGTTCTTCTCCTTTTTCATCTTTTTTTTCAGTGTCTTCAGTAAAGTCACCTAAAGTTTTATCATCGTTGTACCATTGTATATTGCTTTCAAAGCTTCCAGAAAGGTTGCTTAAAATTTTATTAACAGTAGTTTTTTTTTCTTTCGGAATAGAGTCGTTTTCTTCTTGAGAAAATCCATGTAACGAAAAAGATAGTGCTAATGCGCTTAATATGATTTTTTTCATTTGTAATATTTTTTTGGTAAAATTGAGATGTATTAATACGTCAAAGGAAGTAATTGTATGTATTACTTCCTTTGGTGAAAAAACTTTTTCAAGTATTATTTTGTGTGCTTTTTAATTTCTTCGAATAATTCATCTTCGGCACCTGGAGTATATCCTGAGTGACGGTAAACAATCTTATTGTCTTTAACTATTAAGGTTACAGGTACAGTTGAAACACCTAGTGCTCTTTTTAAATCGTGATTAGTGTCAAGTAATACTTCGTATTCCCATCCTTTACCATTAACTAATGGTTTAACACGTTTTACTGTTCTAGAGTCATCTACTGATACGGCATACAGTTTAATATCAGTTTCATCTTGCCAATCTTCATATACATCACTAATGGCGTCTAATTCATTCTTGCAAGGAACGCACCAAGTGGCCCATAAAGAGATTACTATAGGTCCGTCTTTGGATAACTCACTAGTGTTGATGGTTTTACCGTTCATAGTTTTTAAAGATAAACTAGGAAGGGTATTTTGGGCGTTTATTGTAATAAATGATAACACAAATACAATAAGTAGACTAACTTTTTTCATAATAGGATTATAATTATAGGGTTAAATTCATACAATAATATTGTATAAAATGTAATTAAACAAAAAATATGACGATAAAGTGATGTTTTTTCCGATATATAGCTCATTTAATAAAAAAAGACTATATTAGCGACTGAATTTTTATTTTATTAACCCAAAATTTTAAACTTTTTTATCATGAAAAAAATTTCAATTTTTAAGTATTTTGCATTATTTCTTGCTTTAGGAATAATGTCATGTGGTTCAGATGAGACCACTCCATTGTTGCCAACAGCTCCTGCTGTAACGTCAATTACCTTATCAGCTAATGACACTACTTTATTTGAAGGGGAGTCTGCAACTTTTACTGTTGTAGATAACTTAGGAAACGATGTAACTGCAGATGCAGTGGTTACAATCGATGGTGTTGTTGTAACCGATAATCCTTATGTATTTACAACTGCAGGAACTTATGTAGTAGTTGTTACTAGTGGTGGTTTTGAAAGCACAATAACTGTAGTTGTTGAGGTTGTACCTGTTCCAACTGCTATTACATTAACGACTAACTTAACTTCTTGTTGGGTAAATGAAACTGTTACTGTAACTGTTATGGATGATTTAGGAAACGATGTTACTACTTTAGCTGATATTACAGTAGGTGGTGTTGCGATTGCTGCAAATCCACATGCTTTTACAGCTGCTGGTACGTTTGATGTTGCTGCAACTTTTTCAGGTTTAACATCTAATACAATCGCTGTTACTGCGGTTACATCTACTCATACTACTAAAACAATGGTAGAAGATTATACAGGATCATGGTGTGGTTATTGCCCAAGATTAGCGTATAAGCTTGATAACTTGGCGCATAACAATGCTAATGTTATTCCAGTTGGTGTTCATGCAGAAAGCTCATCAAACCCTATGTATTGGGCAGATGTAGCTGTTTTAGAAAACACTTTTAATATTCAAGGGTATCCTACAGGGAAAGTCAACAGAACGATTGAGTGGAATGAATCTGATTCACAAGTATTGAATACATTAAATGATGTTAGTCCATTAGGGTTGGCGATTAACTCTACTGTTGCAGGATCTACATTGTCAGTTACTGCTAAGGTTCATTATGATATTGATGCTGCTGATGCGCATAAATTAGTAGTTTATGTATTGGAGGATGGTATTCTTTATAACCAAGAAAACTACATGAATAATGACGCTAGCAGTCCTTGGTATAATGCTGGAAGTCCTATCGTTAATTTTCAGCATGATAATGTTGTAAGAACTACACTTACTCATGTTTTAGGAGATGCGATTCCTGCAGGTGATGCTGTAATGGGTAATACATATTCTACAGATTTTACGTATACTATTCCTGCTAATTATGTAACTGGAAACTTAGAGCTTGTTGCTTTTGTAGTTGATAGTTCAAATAAAGTAGTGAATGCTCAATTGGTTCATGCTGGGTCTAATCAAGATTTTGACTAAGCATAATTAGTTTTGAATTAAAATATTTATTAAAGCCACTTCGGAAGAAGTGGCTTTTTTTGTTCTTTAATGATGTGTTTTTGCACTAGAATTATTTTGTTGTGCAAAGTATTTGTTTTTTAATGATGGGGTGTTATGGGGGTAAATAAGTAATAAATAGACAAAGTGTTCAGCTCTCTTTTGGTTAATCAATGGTATCAATTAAGTTTCAAGAGACTCATAAATAAATCCGGTTGCTTTTGGTTTAAAAACAGGAGTATAGTCTTGGTTGCAGTTTTGTTTTTAATTGATGTATAAGTCAAAAAGGAATGATTTAATGTGGTGGTTTTGAATTAAATTAGTGTTAATTATATGATTGTTTATTATTTTATAGAAGAGTAAATAATGGGGGTGATTTGGATTGTAAATGGAAATAAAAAAGGCTCAAACAATACTGTTTGAGCCTTTTTTTTGTAAAATTATAATAGTTGAATTATTCTCCTAAGAAAGGGTATCTGTAATCTATTGGGGTTACAAATGTTTCCTTAATTAAACGAGGAGAAACCCAGCGTAATAAGTTTTGAGCAGATCCTGCTTTGTCATTTGTTCCAGAAGCTCTAGCTCCTCCAAATGGTTGTTGTCCAACAACAGCTCCTGATGGCTTGTCATTTATGTAGAAGTTACCTGCACTGTTTTGTAATGCTTTGTTTGCTTCTTCTAAAGCGTATCTACATTCAGAGAAAACAGCACCAGTTAATGCGTATTCAGAAGTAGAGTCAACTAATTCTAATGTTTTAGACCAGTCTTTATCTTCGTAAACATAAATAGTAACTACAGGTCCGAATAATTCAGTTTCCATAGTACTATAGTTAGGGTTTGTAGTAACGATTACTGTAGGTTCAATAAAGTAACCTTTAGATTTGTCGTAAGTACCACCGGCAACTATTGTAGCGTCATCGTCTTTTTTAGCTTGCTCAATGAAAGAAACTAATTTATCAAATGATCCTTCATGGATTACTGCAGTAATAAAGTTGCTTAAATCTCCTGGAGATCCCATTTTAAATGAAGCGACATCAGCTTTTACAGAATCAATTACTTCTGTAGCAATAGATTTTGGTAAGTAAATTCTTGAGGCAGCAGAACATTTCTGTCCTTGGTATTCAAATGCTCCTCTAGAAATTGCTGTAGCTACTTGTTTGGCGTTTGAACTTGGATGTGCAATGATAAAATCTTTACCTCCAGTTTCTCCAACTATTTTTGGGTATGTTTTGTAGTTGTGAATGTTTTCTCCAATTTTCTTCCAAATTTCTTTGAAAACATAAGTTGATCCTGTAAAGTGAATTCCTGAAAAATCAGGGCTAGCTAACACCGTGTCAGTAATCATAATAGGGTCACCATATACAACATTGATAACTCCATCAGGTACACCAGCTTCCTTAAATATGTCAACAATTACTTTTGCTGAAAATATTTGATGATCACTTGGTTTCCATACAACAGTGTTACCCATTAAGGCGGCACTTGCAGGTAAATTAGCAGCTATTGCAGTAAAGTTAAACGGAGTAATTGCGTAGATGAATCCTTCTAAAGGTCGGTATTCAACTCTGTTCCAAACACCACTTGAAGAGTCAGGTTGGTCTTTGTAAATGTCAGACATGAATTTTACGTTAAAGCGTAAAAAGTCAATCAATTCACATGCCGCATCTATTTCAGCTTGAAATACATTCTTAGATTGTGCAATCATGGTTGCAGCATTTATTTTTGCTCTATGTGGTCCTGCAATTAAATCAGCAGCACGTAAAAATATAGCAGCTCTTTGTTCCCATGGAGTTTGTGCCCATTGAACTCTTGCTTCTAAAGCGCTAGAAATAGCTTTGTCAATATGCTTTTTCTCAGCTAAATGATATGTACCAACAACTTGTTTGTGATCATGTGGTAAAGTCATATTTCTGGTGTTACCAGTTTTTATTTCTTCTTTACCGATGTATAATGGCACATCTACTGATCCGTTGTAGTAAGAATCGTATTGTTTAGTAACTGCTTCTCTTTCTGGAGTTCCAGGGGCATACGATTTTACTGGTTCGTTTACCGGGCTAGGAACATTAAAAAAACCTTTTGACATAATGTTTAAGTTCTAAAATTTGAATAATCTCTAAGTTGTCAAAAATACAAATAATTTACAAGAATAGGCTAGTGGATATTGTTGTAGTTAATATAGTTGCTTGTTATGTGAGATAAGTATTAGGGAGTATTATTGTTTGATAAAAGAATAAAGTCCGCTTTACTGTTAGGTTAAAGAATAATGGCTTGTTGGTGAAGGGGTATGGTTTTTAGGTTAAAAATAAATTTGTTAGTTGTTTTGATGTTTAATTATTGTTTTAAATAGAGGTTTTGTGTCTTTGTTCTTGTTTCTTTAATCTCTGTCGGTTTGATGATATTTTTTGTAATTTGCACAGTAATAGATAGGCTATCAGTTTTAATATGTGTACAGTAAGTTTTATATATAAAGGAGGTAAAGATTTTATGTTGATTTCTAATAGGGATGAAGCGGTTAATAGAAAAACCATTGCTCCAAAGTTGTATGAAGAACATGGGGTGGTGTTGCTATATCCTAAAGATGTGCTTGCTGGAGGGACATGGATAGGGTCGAGTTCTAAAAACAGGCTGCTTTGTTTGTTAAATGGCGCTTTTGTAAAGCATGATAGAAAGCCTAATTATAAAAAAAGTAGAGGTGTTCTGGTGAAAGAGTTGCTTGCAGTTGATGATGTTTCAAAGGAGCTTGAGGACTATCGCTTTGAAGGAATTGAGCCATTTACATTGCTGATTGTGGATTGGAATTCCGATTTAAAATTGATAGAGTTGGTGTGGGATGGTAATAATGCTCAAGTTACAAATTTACCACTCGAGTCTAAAATATGGAGTTCATCTACCTTGTATAATGCTGAAATGAAGTTGATGCGTAAACAATGGTTTGAGGAATATTTAAGTCAGAATGGATCATCTAGTGAAGAGTTGTTGTATTTTCATGAATACTACGGAATAGGTGATTCGATGTTAGATTTAAAAATAGATAGAGGCTTGTTAAAGACGGTAAGTATTACCATGTTTGAAAAAAGGAATAAAGATATTCAGGTGGTGTATAAAGATTTATTGCAGCAAGAGACAGAGGAGTTAAAGTTTAACCTGAAAATGACGTCAAACAATGGATAATACAGGGATTATTTTAGTACTTGCGTATCCTGAAACTATTGTAATGGTTTCAGAAGAGTGGTTTTCTCCGTTTTTAAAATACTTAGGTGTTGGAAAAAAAGATTATTTACGAGCTGGACATGCTGCCTTGGTTTTGATTGATAAAAAGAAGGGTGATTTGGAGTATCATGATTTTGGGCGATATATAACTTCAGTACCAAATGGTAGGGTTAGAGGGGTAAAGTATGATGGGGAGTTGGCTTTTCCGCTAAGAGCTACATTAGTAAATGGAAGAATTCAAAACTTAAATGAAATATTGAGTTTTTTATCTGTAAACCCTAAATTAACACATGGAGAGGGGAAGTTGGTAGCTACAGTTTGTGATCAGGTTGATTATGAGAAAGCAAAAAGTCATATTCAGAAAATGCAACGTCAAGGCGGAATTAGGTACGCGGCTTTTTTGAAAATAGCTAGCAACTGTGCTCGTTTTGTGACTACAACATTGATTGCCTCGGTTACGAATAATAAAATCAGAAATAAGTTAATCTCTTCTCAAAATTTTACACCAAGCACGGTTGGTAACGTTGTGAATTCGGATACAGGAAATCAAGTATATGAAATTAATGATGGTGTGGTTTCCAAGTTTGAATCTACTAAATTTAAGGAAAATAAAAAGTATTTATTTGATCGTTTACCAGCACATGAGGTTAGTTTAATAGGGTCGATAAAGTCAAAGCCCATTGAAGGGTTGCATCAGAATGCGCAGTGGTTGTCGGGTGTAGCTGCAGGTGCTTGGTATGAAATAACGGATCATAATACTTTGCAGGAAAATGAATTTCGTTTCAGAAGAATATCGCCTAATGGAAATGTAGATATAGACGCTATATTCGCTACAAAAAACGGTTTTATACTAGAAAAGGATTTTAAAGTAATCCATAATTCTAACTGTTATTATTGCACAGTCAAACAGGATGGTAAAATAATGCAATTAGGGTATAAAAGAGAATTTAGTTCAGTGCAAAAGGAGCGCTCAGTTTAAATGTAGGGATAGCTACTTTAAAAGTTTTTGATGAGTTGAAGCTGATCATGTTGTAAAACCCTTTCATAGAGCCGTAAGGAGACGCTAATAAGCAACCAGAGCCGTAGCTGTGTTTTTCACCAGGTTTTAAAACAGGTTTCTTTCCAATAACACCTTCTCCGTCAATAATTTCGGTATTGTTTAGGGAGTCGTATATCTCCCAATGTCTAGAGGTGAGTTGAACAGATTCTGAGCTTTGATTTTCAATGGTTACAATATAGCCAAAGGCAAAATGCATTTTATAATTCTTATAAAATGTACCTTCAAAATTCGTTTTTACAGAGATTTTTATGCCTCTTGTTATTTGTTCAACCATAATTTGGGTGGTATTATGTTGTAAAAATAATCATTTTTTTTTATTTGAGCTCTTGTTTGTTGTAATAGAAGCTAATAAAGTGATTTAGTTGCTAATGTTTATGGAGCTCGCACTGCTGATTCCGATAACCTTATCATATCGGTCTCCAGTGTTTTTGTAGTACACTATTACGGTGTAATCATTTTCAGTTTGATAAAAATTTCCGTCGATAAGGGAGTGGTCTACTTTGTTGTTGGTGAGGGTTACGAATTTGTAATTCACAAAACCTTGTTTGATTAAAGATGTGTTTTCGTAGATTCCAGAATTGATGTTAAATTTTAACTCTGAAGCTTCGTCAAGAATAAAATTGTTAAAGTTGCCTATGATGTAAATTTTTCTATCTCCTAGATTTTCGTAATTCTCAAGTGAAAAATGCATTTTCACATAATCGGCTTCAATGTTGTTGTTTTCTGCATTTAGGTTTCTAACTATATATCCACCATTTATGTCAGGGTTATAGGTGTATGGTTGGTGTCTTCTTGAGCTATTAGTGTATAGTCGGTTGTGATAAAGATCATTTAGTTCAAATTCTCTAATACTTATGTTTCCTCCTCGGATGTTTTTGTTATCAAAATAAAAGTATTCATTTCCTGCCCAAAATGCGGCTTCTTGATCATAGCGATACATCAGTTGATTTCCAATAGTGTATTGTGGTTTTAAGTTGGTAATACAATTATTGATATTGTTGTTTTTAAAAACAAGTGTTTTAATGGATTTTTTCGGGTTGATAAAGAAGTTGTTTCTAGGTTTAATAGAGAATTGTACTATTTGTTTTTCATTGATGAAAGCTAAGTCTCTAGAGCGTTTTATTTCTGTTTTAATGGAGGCTTGATTTCTATAAACGATAAACTTTTTAGAAAACACAAGTTCTTCATTGTCGTTGTATATCTCTAAAAAGTAATTCCCTGTTTTAATAATTCTCACATCATTGTTTGGTATTTGTAATTTGTAGTGTGAGTAGATTTGTAGCGTGTTGTATGAGTTTTCGTAATCTTGGATGTGTTGGTCGTCCATCCCTCGGAGGTATTCACTTTTGTTTAATTGCGATTTGGACCAGTCAAAGTTGTGATGAGATATTTTGTAATAGTAATCAGCTTCGTCTCCATTGAGGTCGTCAAAAGAAAAAATCAATGTTTTTCCTAGTGCAATTAACGAAACTTGTCTTTCGGAAGTTAGCTCTTGTAGGATAATAGTTTTAATGTTTTTTGGAGGGGCTACTTCATTGATTATTTGTGAAAAACCAATTTGAAGGCTTAATAGGAGTGTCGTTATAGTGAAGAATCGCATTTATTAAAATATGTTTGGGTGTAAATATAATCAATTTTTGTACCACTAATGGTTGTGTGCTGAAAACTTATTTAGAAAGGATATAAATAAATAAAATTGCCTTAACACAATTTTAAGAGTCGGCTATTAAATTGTAATTTTGGCTCGAATTTTTTAGAAAAATCTACTCAATTATGTCCAAAGACATTCGTATACGAAAAGGGTTTGACATTAAACTTGTTGGTGAGGCCGAGAAAGACACGGT
>Ga0105354_1000848_pt1 | contig 18867 bp, 19 predicted proteins | sample GOMGulsemesocosm_FD_83658 | JGI IMG/M metagenome (GOLD analysis project Ga0105354, IMG submission 83658) | Methane-oxidizing microbial communities from mesocosms in the Gulf of Mexico - GOM9B Gulf of Mexico | ecosystem: Environmental > Aquatic > Marine > Cold seeps | place: USA: Gulf of America...
ATACTTCTCTAATTCAGTTTCTAACAACTCAACAAGAAAAAGCAACTACAGACGATGGTGTATGGAAATTCCCTGATGGAGAAGCTTTTTACAATATTAAATTGCAACGTACCACAACTACAACCATGACTGCGGAGGAAATTCATCAATTGGGACTTAGTGAAGTAACACGTATCCATAATGAAATGCACGACATAATGAAGACTGTTAAATTTAAAGGCACTTTACATGATTTCTTTGAATTTATGAAAACAGACAAACAGTTTTATTATCCAAATACTCCAGAAGGGAAAAAGGCTTACATGGATAAAGCTACCAAACTAATAGACACTATGAAGTCCAAATTGGATGAATTATTTATTACTAAACCTAAGGCCGATATGATTGTGAAAGCTGTAGAACCCTTTAGAGAAAAAAGTGCAGGCAAAGCCTTCTATCAAAGAGGATCTTTAGATGGAAGTAGACCTGGTTGTTATTATGCAAACTTGTATGATATGAAATCAATGCCGAGTTATAAAATGGAAGGTTTGGCTTACCATGAAGGTATCCCAGGACATCATATGCAATTATCTATCGCTCAAGAGTTAGAAAACATTCCTATGTTTAGAAAACTTGGAGGATACACAGCTTATGTTGAAGGATGGGGATTGTATACTGAATATTTACCAAAAGAAATTGGTATGTATAGTGATCCGTATTCGGATTTTGGTCGTCTATCTATGGAGTTATGGAGAGCATGCAGATTGGTTGTAGATACTGGAATTCATGCTAAAAAATGGACTAAAGAAGAAGGCATTTCTTATTACACAACAAATACACCTAATAGTAAAAATGATTGCACAAAAATGGTTGAACGCCATATTGTAATGGCAAGTCAAGCAACAGCATACAAAATAGGGATGAATAAAATATTAAACCTTCGTGAAAACGCTAAAAAAGTATTGGGGGACAGATTTGATATTAGAGAATTTCATGATGTAGTATTAACTAACGGAGCCGTTCCACTTACAATTTTAGAAGAACTAGTTCAAAAATGGATAGACTCTAAATCATAATTTATTTGAGATAACCAGACTATGAAGGAAAATAAAATTTCCATTATCATACCTACTTTAAATGAAGCAGCAAACATAAAACATTTACTGCTTCATTTATTACATAGTAGCTCTACAAATAACATTGCAGAAATTATTGTAGTGGACTGTGGTAGCGATGACGAAACTCAACAAATAGTTATTGATGTAATCAGTGTTGAGCGAAGTCGAAATACCCCTACTGAAAACAAAATCAAGCTACTCTCATCTGAACGTGGAAGAGCTAAACAAATGAACTTAGGAGCTCAAAAAGCAACTGGAAATATTCTATATTTCTTACACGCTGACTCTTTCCCTCCTAAAAATTTCGATCAACTCATTATAGATGAAGTTAAAAACGGAAATTTAGCAGGTTGTTTTAAAATGAAATTTAATTCTAACCATTCGTGGTTACAATTAGCGGGGTGGCTTACAAAATTTAAATGGCGTGCTTGTAGAGGTGGTGATCAGAGTCAGTTTATCACTAAAGAATTGTTTACCAAATTAGGCTGTTTTAATGAACAGTTTACCATTTATGAAGACAATGATTTAATCAATAAACTATATGCTATAGAACAATTTACGGTTATTCAAAAATGGATTACTACCTCAGCACGACGTTATCAAACCAATGGTGTTTGGAAATTACAATATCATTTTTGGACTATATATGTAAAAAAATGGTTTGGTGCTTCAGCTGATGAATTGCACACGTATTATTTGAAACATATTAAAGATTAATAATGTAACATATCACTTTTTGAATTCTATTTTTAATCAATACTCTTACACAAGTATAAAATACAGTACTTAACTAATATTATTTTTCGTTAGAAGCATTCCCTAGTAAATTAATCCCATTAATGGGATTAAAATAAAACCTAAAACTCTTCCATAACAAGTATCCGCTAATTATAATTATTACTATAGCCCACAACCAATAAACGCCAAAAGTATGCTTTGCTATAGCTTGTGTGTCTGATATTTGTATCGCACCATTTCTTTCGAATTGTTTGGTAAATAAATAATCTAACTGAAGGTACGTACTCAATACTGACTGCAATCCTAAAAACAAAATTGTTATCACCTCCAATTTCCTACTTTTAAACAACGTTATTCCTATTAGTATTGCAATATAACCACTCAGTACAGCTATTCCCCAAAAAGACCTAACCCATAGTAATAAGGATAGCATCATTAATACAATTAACCCCCTAAGTACTATCATAGAACTTTTATGATATTTAGCCGATGCTATAAGGATTCCTCCAGTAACAACCGGGCCTAATAAACCACCAGAAGCCACAAAAGCATTAGCTATACTTATAGGTAAGTAACTATTCCCGACTGTATAATAGGCAACCCCTCCTCCATTTTCATATATTTCCAAATGTTCAAAAGTTCCGCCCACTATTAACGCTGTTAAACCATGTCCCATTTCATGGAACCATGTACCTAATAGTACAAAGGGATATTGCATCCAACCAAAATAAGGAAGCTGCCATATTGCAATTACTACAATTGCAATAATGATTATGGTATAATCAAACTGTTTTTTCAATATCTATAATTTATGCTTTTAAACAAAGTACTTCATTAGAAAAGGAAATCCCTTCCCAACCTGTTTTCATAAAATTACGAATATTTTGATGTTCACTTCCTTCTGGATTTCTCAATACATCATTTCGATAGTAATCACCAAAACAATTCAATGTTTCGTCTTTATTCAATTTTTGAAGTTTTGAGAACGAGAACAGCTTACAAGATCCTGAATTTTCCCCTACTTCATTTGTAATACTTCCATTAACAAAAGATGTTGGATTAAACACGTAATATGCTTCAATAACATCCAGTGTATTTTCAAAAGTTACCTCATTAGGGGTCTCTTTTATTTTTTGTATAAATGCTGTAATTGTCATTTTAAGATATCAATTGGTTGTATTATATATATTTTTCAAAGGTAAAATAATATTGTTAATTGTTTTTCTTATAAAACTCCCTAATCGTTTCTTCCGCAGGCTTATTTTGTGGAGTAAACCTTGGGTTATCAACTCCACCTACATTTTCATGATCAATAAACCATTTCCAAATAAATCCACCCGCAAACCATTCTTCATGCCACAACTCTTCAAATAACACTTGCGTAGCATTCACTTGCCCTTGAAGGTTAACCGATGTTTTACTATAATCTACTTCCCATGGTTTTGCTGCAGCATAATCAACACTTCTATAACCAAATTCTGTAAACAGCACTTTTCTACTTAAAGAATCAGCGTATTTTTTCATTGCAACCTTATGCTTTTGCCATTTTTTCTTCAAAACAGACACTTTAGGTGTTTTAGCTTCAGTTAGTGGGAAGTAGCCATCTATACCTATATAATCAAGCTTCTCCCAAAAAGAAGTTCTCGTGTATTCATCCCAATTAGCTGCATAGGTAAGTTTTCCTTTATAAACCTCCCTTACTTTTTGTATTAAAGTATACCAATATTCAGGGCGGTTTTTCACAAACAATTCTAATTCGGTGCCAATACAATAAATAGACACATTATTATCTTGAGCTACTTTAGCATAAGTAAGAATAAAATTAGTGTAGGTTTTCTCTAAGGCTAACCAATCCTCCTCAGAATTCATTTTAATCTTTCCTGTAAACTCACCTTTCGTTACCCAAATCTGAGGTTTTAGCATTACCTGGATTTTATTTTTTTGCAATTGATCTATATACTGTTTCACACCATCTACCCTTTCACCAAACCATTGTCGATCACTGTTGAAGTTTACAATTGGTGACTGAAGATTTTTTGAAAAACCAAATGGCATTATAGCAGCGTAATTTGCATTTAAATGTACAACTGGAGTGATATACTTAGTAACTACCCTATCACCAGAAGCAACAAATGATATTCCGTTAATTTTTTCATCTGACTGACTTGTCACCGAACAGGATAGGAAAATACTTGCTATAAAACTAATAACCACTTTTTGTACAACCTTACACATAACCTTCTATTTAAAGTAATTCTAAATTCACTTATAAAAATAAGTTATTACCTTTAGATACGACTCAATCCATATAATTTATTTTTCATGGCACAATCAGAAGAACATATCGTAATCATCGGAAACGGAATTTCAGGAATCACCTGTGCACGTCATATCAGAAAAAACAGTAATAAGCGCATTACAGTTATTTCTGGTGAAACAGAGCATTTCTTTTCTCGTACTGCTTTGATGTATATATACATGGGACATATGAAGTTTGAACACACACAACCTTATGAAAAATGGTTTTGGGAGAAAAACCGAATTGATTTAGTTCGTAAATATGTTTCCAGTGTGAATACAGCAGCTAATGAACTTATTTTTGAAGACAATACCACATTTTCTTATGATAAGTTAGTCATTGCAACAGGTTCAAAACCCAATAAATTTGGGTGGCCTGGACAAGATCTAAATGGTGTTACAGGAATGTACCACAAGCAAGATTTAGAAAAAAATTGAACAATACGCTCCAGACAACACTACTTGTAAACGAGCTGTAATTGTTGGTGGAGGATTGATTGGAATTGAATTAGCAGAAATGCTACACAGTAGAAATATTCCTACTACATTTTTAGTTCGTGAAGATAGTTTTTGGAATGTTGTTTTACCAGAAGGTGAATCAGCAATGATAAATCGAGAAATTACCGATAATCATATTGATCTGCGTTTAGGAGTAAACTTAAAACAAATTAACGCTGATGAAAATGGTACTGTAAAATCTATTACAATAGCAGAAACTGGGGAAGAGATAGAATGTGGTTTAGTTGGTTTAACAGCTGGGGTCTCACCAAATATCGATTTTATAAAAGATTCTGATATTGAAACCGGTAGAGGAGTAAAAGTTAACCAATATTTAGAAACCAATATTCCAAATATTTATGCCATTGGTGACTGTGCTGAACAACACGAAGCTATTGACCAACGCCGACCTATTGAAGCAGTTTGGTACACCGGAAGAATGATGGGAGAAACATTAGCACAAACTATCTGTGACAATCGCATCATGTACAAACCTGGTCACTGGTTTAACTCTGCTAAGTTTTTTGATATCGAATACCAAACTTACGGATGGGTATGGGCACAACTAAAAGATCATGAAGCTCGTTTTTATTGGGAACATGACGATGGTAAAAAATGTATCCACATTAATTATGATAAAAACACCAATGAGTTTCTTGGAATAAATACCTTCGGAATTCGTTTGCGACATGAGTTTTTTGACAAAATACTCACTAATAAAAAATCCGTAGAACATGTGTTAACTCATTTAGCTGATGCTAATTTTGATCCAGAGTTTTATAAACTTCACGAAAAAGAAATTGTCGAAAAATTTAATCTCGAAAACGGGACTAACATTCAATTAAAAAAGAAAAGCTGGAAACGTATTTTCTCTAAAGCATAAACCATAACTATGAAAAATATTCAAAATACAGGACTTGGCATATTCTTAATAGGATTGATGCTTTTTATATCACTTATTTTTTTAGGAAAATATGAGCTTACTCCTACATTATTCGAACAAATAGTTAAAGACAAAGGAATTAAAAGCGAGCTATTTATTAATGACATGAACACTCATGTAGTTGGAAAAGAATTTACCAATCCGTTTAGTTTTTCTTCCGAAATAAGAAGTGCACTAAACAATGCAAATACTTCACATATTAAGAATAAAGAATATGGAAAAAAAATATGGAGTAAACCTCATGTATTAGCTTACGACATTGCTAAAAAAGGAGGTACTGGACTTATTAAAGAAAACAAAGGGTTGTTTTGGTGGCTAACATTTGGTTTGGCTATTATAGGAGCTTTACTTTTTATTGTTCCTAATGTTATTACATTGGGTCCTAAAGGGATAAAAAACAATGGCATTTATCTAAACTCTGCAACAAACAGAGGCTGGATAGGCTGGTTTGTTTTTATATTCTTAGTTAGTTTTTATTTATTACTTTATTTTGCCCCAGACTATATTGTTAACTGGACTTATATTGTAGACCCAATTAGTGAAACACTTAGCGGAAATCCTGCTGGTCAATGGTTTTTATATGGGTTCCTATATTGTGTTGTTATGGTTGTAATGGCTGTAAGAATGTACATTAAATATAGGCATAACAAATATCAAATTTTACGAACGACTTCGGTACTGTTTTTCCAAATCGTATTTGCATTTTTAATCCCCGAAATTATGGTACGTTTTCAAATGCCTTGGTATGATTTTAAAAATGCCTTCCCATTAGACTACGACTTTTTCTTTAAATGGAATTTAAACGAATTAACAAATAGCGGTGGTATTGGTCTATTTATCTTGGTTTGGGGAATAGTATTAACTATAGTAATCGTACCCTTAATGGTATATTTCTTCGGAAAAAGATGGTACTGTTCATGGGTATGTGGCTGCGGTGGATTAGCAGAAACGTTAGGTGATCCGTACAGGCAATTATCTGACAAATCCTTAAAAGCATGGAAGTTTGAACGTTGGATCGTTCACGGAGTTTTAGTTTTTGCAATAGTAATGACAGGAATTACTTTATATACATTCTTTACTGAAACAGGAGGAGTGTTAGGCATTAAAACAAGTACAATTCAAAGCATATACGGACTTCTAATAGGCTCTGTATTTGCTGGAGTTATAGGAACAGGGTTCTATCCTATTTTCGGGAATCGTGTTTGGTGCAGGTTTGGTTGCCCATTAGCAGCTTATATGGGAATTGTACAGCGCTTTAAGTCGCGCTTTAGAATCACAACTAATGGTGGACAATGTATTTCGTGTGGAAACTGTTCTACTTATTGTGAACAAGGAATTGACGTTAGAGCCTATGCTCAAAAAGGAGAAAATATAGTTCGTGCAAGTTGTGTTGGTTGTGGAGTTTGTTCCGCAGTTTGCCCTCGTGGAGTCTTGAAATTAGAAAATGGACCTGAAGATGGGAGAATTAATCCTACAGAGGTTTTATTGGGTAACGACGTTGACTTAATCGCTTTAATCAATAATCGAGATAAATAACTTTTAAAAATATGTTATGAAAACAATAATTCTAACACTTTGTCTATTCTTTATAAATAGTACCCCGAAAGAATACTATAAATCATTTTACACTAATGATAGCACTAAAGAAGAAGGTTGGCTACAAGATAACCTAAAAGTTAATTATTGGAAAACATATTACGAAAATGGAAACCTAAAGGACGAAGGGTTTTATTCTAAAAATAAAAAAACAAACTATTGGAAAGAGTATCATCCAAATGGAAGTAAAAAATCCAACGGGAATTACAATAATAATTTACCCGTTAACCACTGGGAATTCTATGATAAAAACAATAAAAAAATAAAAGACGGAAAATATCATATTGGTAAAGAAACCGATTATTGGCATTTTTATTACCCTGATGGTACCTTAAAAAAAGAGGGGCGTTTCAAAAATGGAAATAAACATAAATGGTGGATTTTTTACAACCCAAAAGGAGAAGTAATTCATAAATGTCAACTAACAAATAATCAGAAAAACGGATATTGTTTGAAATATGCCAATAATGAAATAAAGTCGGCCGTAAAATTCCATAAAGGAAAAAAAATAAAGGAATGGTTTGACCTCAGTAGTTTTAAGAAAGAAAATAGTCTCTTGGATTTAAAGTAACTTTATTAAGATAAAAATTAATAGCCATGTATAAAATATTCATCATAATATTAGTAATTATAATAGGATTCTCGTCTTGTCGACCTAGTTATATGCGATGTCCTAAAAATAAAAGATGTGTTGCATTACCATTACAAAAAAATAGTCCAAGTATTACGCAAGTAAATATTACTCCAAATAAATTGAAAGCAGCGTAATTATACTATTTTTGTTAAAACTTTATAGCTAAAAATGCCCCATATAAAAGTTATCATTCCTGCTTATAATGAGCAAGATTCAATTGCAAATGTAATAACCGAAATTCCTTCAGTAGTTTCTGAAATAATTGTTATTAATAACAATTCAACTGACAACACTGTTGTTATTGCCCAGAAAGCGGGTGCAACAGTATTAACTGAAACTCAAAAAGGATACGGTTATGCCTGTTTAAAAGGAATGAAATATATTGCTTCTCAAAATGAAAAACCCGATATTATCGTGTTTTTAGATGGTGATTATAGTGACTACCCTGAAGAGCTAACGAAAATTATTGCTCCAATACTTACTGATAATGTTGATTTAGTTATTGGCGCACGTGTACCCGAATTACGTGAGAAAGACTCCGTAACTCCACAGCAAATATTTGGCAATTGGTTAGCATGTTTTTTAATGAAATTATTTTTTAAAGCTACATTCACTGACTTAGGTCCGTTTAGAGCTATTAAATATGATAAATTATTAACATTAAACATGACTGACAAGACCTATGGATGGACTGTAGAAATGCAACTAAAAGCACTAAAACAGCAATTTTCATATGTCGAAGTTCCAGTTCGTTATAAAAAAAGAATTGGAGTTTCAAAGGTGTCAGGTACAATAAAAGGTGCTATATTTGCTGGCGTTAAAATTTTAACGTGGATTTTTAAATACAGCCTCAAATAACAGTGGATAAAGCAATATTATACGGATCATATGTAATTATGGCGATATACTCAGTATCGCTAATAATCATTTTATTTTACGCATTAGCGCAACTTAACTTGCTTATCAATTATTTGAAAGCAGAAAAAAACAAGAAACACGGCCCTCAATTTGATTTAGACAATCCGGATGAAGTTCCTTATATTACTATTCAACTACCACTTTACAATGAATTGTATGTTGTTGAGCGATTATTGGACAATATTGCTTTAATTGACTACCCTAAAGATAAATTAGAAATTCAAGTTTTAGACGATTCTACTGATGAATCTGTTGCAAGTAATGCTGCACACATTAAAAAACTGCAAGCAATTGGATTAGATATTTCTCACATTAGAAGAATAAATAGAGAAGGTTTTAAAGCAGGAGCTTTAAAAGAAGGTTTAAAAATCGCAAAAGGGGAATTTATTGCTATTTTTGATGCGGATTTCTTACCTCAAAAAAATTGGTTAAAACTAACCGTTCCTCACTTTAAAGATGATAAAATTGGTGTTGTACAAACACGTTGGGGACATATTAACAGAAACTACTCTTTACTAACTAAAATACAAGCATTCGCTTTAGATGCACATTTTACTTTAGAGCAAGTAGGAAGAAATAGCAAAGGACATTTTATTAATTTCAATGGCACAGCTGGTTTATGGCGTAAAGAATGTATTTACGACGCTGGAAACTGGGAAGGTGATACCTTAACTGAAGATTTAGACTTAAGCTATAGAGCACAATTAAAAAACTGGTCGTTTAAATACCTTGTTGATGTTGAAACTCCAGCAGAATTACCGGTAGTTATTAGTGCCGCACGTTCACAACAATTTAGATGGAATAAAGGTGGTGCGGAGAACTTCCAAAAAATGTTTAAACGAGTAGTAAAATCAAAAGAACTTTCGTTTAAAACTAAGTTTCATGGAGTAATGCATTTATTAAACAGTACTATGTTTTTAAATGTATTTGTGGTAGCTATATTAAGCATCCCTATGCTATACATTAAAAACTACTACGGTCACTTTCGCGCGTATTTTATTGTCATGAGTTTCTTTGTAATGAGTACATTAATTTTCTTCGTTTGCTATTGGTTTATGTATAGAAATCTCAACGGAAGAGGGTTCAAAAATTTCTTTAAGTATATCGGTCATTTTTTCTCTTTCTTCTCTATTGCAATGGGGTTTTCTTTACATAATTCGCTTGCTGTATTAGAAGGTCATAGAGGAAAGAAAAGTGAATTTGTTCGTACTCCAAAATTCAACATCAGTACTTTGAAAGACTCTTGGAAAGACAATAAGTACTTGAGTAAAAACATCTCTAAAAATATCATTATTGAAGGTATATTGTTATTATACTTCGTATTCGGGTTAGCGAGTTCATACTTAGTTACCATATTTGTTGGTGCCAAAGAAGTTGATTTCGGATTGGTTCCTTTTCATTTAATGTTAGTTGCTGGTTTTGGGTTTGTATTTTTTAAGTCACTTACTTCAAAGGCCTAATTCTTTAAACTACTATTACTTAATTCCTCTTTACAATTATTTTTCTAATTTTAGGTTAGTTATTTCTTAGTGTATCGACTATTCAATAACTTTACTTAAAATCAATCGAAATGAGGTTAGCAAAACAATTCTTTGTTTTAATAGTATTCGCACTTACATTTTATACAAATGCTCAAGATAAAGAGGTACAAATAGAAACACATCAACTTACCAAGCAAATTTATATGCTTAGCGGCCAAGGAGGCAATATTGGACTATTTGTCGGGAAGGATGGTGTTTTTATGATTGACGATCAATTTGCATCCTTAACCCCTAAAGTTTTAGCTGCAATAAAAGAAATCACCAGTAAACCTGTTTCCTATTTAATAAACACCCATTGGCACAGCGATCATACTGGCGGGAATGAGAATATGAAAAAAGATGGAGCTACTATTATCGCTCATGAAAATGTTAGAAAACGAATGAGCAAAGACAATACTGTTCTTGGTAAAAAGAAACCAGCTTCGCCAAAAGATGCACTACCAGACATTACTTTTACTAATGATATGATGTTTCATATTAATAATGATGATGTTTTGGTTTCACATGTTCATAATGCACATACTGATGGAGATTCATTTGTTTACTTCTCTAAAAATAACATTATTCACATGGGGGATTTATACTTCCAAGGAAAATTTCCTTTTATCGACTTAGATTCTGGTGGAAGTATTAACGGTTATATTGATGCTGTAAACAAGATCTTAATGATTGCTAATGATACTACTAAAATAATTCCTGGGCATAGAAACATGTCAAACAAAGCTGAACTAACAATATTCAGAAATATGTTGACTAATGTAAGAACTTCGGTCCAATCAGAAATCGACAAGCAAAAAACACTTGAAGAAGTTACTAATAATTCTGAACTGACTAAAGAATTTAATAGTGAATATGGCGATTGGTTCATTACTGATGATGTGTTTAGAGCAACCGTTTACAAAAGTTTAAATGCTAAATAGCTCTCTGTTAAAATTACGCAAAGCACCCTTACTTGCTATAATAGCTTCTTGTTTCGGTTACTATTTTTTTAGTTACGAGTTAATCAGAGGTGACTTCAATAGTTTACTTCTCTGTTACACTGGATTGTTTCTACTGTTTTTATTTCTCATAAAAAATGAACTAAACCGGAAGAGTTTAATTGCTATTACAATTCTTTTCAGAGTTATCTTTTTAATAGCAACCCCAAATTTATCACAGGATTTTTATCGTTTTATTTGGGACGGGCGAATGATCTTAAATGGGTTTAACCCATATTTGTATCTACCTGAAATACATCAAACACCTAACTACACTGTCCCTAATCAAGCTGCAGTATTAGTTGCTGGCATGGGAAACCTCAACGCAAGTCATTACAGTAATTATCCTCCTTTAAATCAATTGTGTTTTACTATTGCAGCATTATTTGCTCATAAAAGTATATTAGGAAGTATTGTAGTTATGAGGATGTTGATTATACTTGCTGATATTGGTGTACTCTATTTTGGAACGAAGCTCTTAAAAGCACTTCATTTAAACCCGAAAGTAATATTTCTGTACCTTTTAAACCCGTTAATTGTAATAGAACTTACTGGGAACTTACATTTTGAAGGGCTTATGATTTTCTTCTTGATATGGAGTTTGTATTTATTACAACAACAGCAATCGAGATTAGCGGCAACTACCTTAGCTGCTTCTATTAGCTTAAAACTATTACCATTACTTTTTTTGCCTTTGTTTTTTCAACAATTCAAACTAAAAAAACTTATTGGTTTTTATGCTATAATTGGCATAACATGCCTACTATTATTTGCTCCTTTTATTTCAGAGAACTTAATTTCTAATTACTCAAAAACCATTGGATTGTGGTTTGGAACATTTGAATTTAATGGTAGTATCTATTTACTAATTCGGGAAATTGGATATCAAATTAAAGGATACAATATAATCGGAATAATAGGTGAAATAACTCCTTTAGCCGTAGTTTTATTTGTGCTATTTCTTTCTTTTTTCAGAAAAAACAAGTCTACTCAACAGTTAATTATTGCTTTACTATTTGCATTAAGTTTTTACTTATTTACTTCTAGCACTATACACCCTTGGTATGTAGCAATGCTATTAGCTTTATCTATTTTCACAAAATATCGTTTTCCGTTAGTATGGAGTTTTACTATTATATTAAGCTATTCATTTTATAGAAACGAAGCATTCATAAATAATTATTACCTGATTTCAATTGAATATATACTCGTTTTTGGGTTTATGATTTGGGAAATTTTAAATCGAAAAAAAAGCAACAATCACTATGCTTAAAAGAATTAAACAACTTTCCATTTTCATCGTAGCTTTATATCTTTTAGCAATGATATTCTTCTATTTCAATCAAGAAAAATTCTATTTTCACCCCAAAACATTAACAACCGATTACCAATATCAATTCGATGCTCAATTCGAGGAAATAAATATTCCTGTTGACCAAAATAACACTCTAAACACGCTTCTTTTTAAAAGTAAAAATTCAAAAGGAGTCATTTTATACCTACACGGAAATGCTGGTGCATTACATGATTGGGGAATGAGATCTAAACTATACACTGATAATAATTACGATATCTTATTTGTAGACTATAGAGGTTTTGGAAAAAACAAAAATCACCTTGAAAATGAAGAAATGCTCCATAGTGACATGCAACAAGTATATAATTTTTTAAAATTAAGATATCAAGAAAATACTATTGTTGTATTGGGCTTTTCTATTGGTTCTGGATTAGCAACTAACTTAGCTGCGGAAAATAACCCCAAATTATTGATACTTGAAGCTCCGTATTACTCATTTGAATCCTTAGTAAATAAAATTGCCTCGTTTGTACCTAAAAGTTTGATTAGTTACAAAATACCTACTCATGAATATATTAAAAAAGTTAGCTGTCCTATCATTATTTTTCACGGGAAGAATGATCAACTTATACCCCCTAAAGGAAACTCAATTCAACTGAAGCAACTTATTCCAGATAATATTGATTTATATTTAATTGATGACTGTAACCATAATGGAATTTATAGGAGTGACTACTATAACAAAAAATTGCTTCGTATTTTAAAGTAGTATCTAAAAGCAAAAAGTCCCTCACAAATTTAATTATGAAGGACTCTATATATTGTAAAAATAAATTAACCCTGTTTACTTAAAATGCTTTAAGTTAATTAATTCTTGTTCTGTAAGGTGTTTCCAATGCCCTCTTGGAATATCTTTTTTGGTTAAATCTCCTATCATCACACAATCAACTTTTATCAAGTCGTATCCAAGATGTTCAAAAATGGTTCTTAATACTCCATTCCCAGTGTTAAGTATAGAAATCCCTAATTCATTTTTAGGCGAATTGGTAATATATGATGCTTCAACTACTGTTACCTTTTTGCCTTCTATTAGAATACCATCTTGAATTTTTTTAAGATCCTCTTGTTTTAAGTTTTTATCTAACTCAACATGAAATAAACGCTTTACTCCAGTTTTAGAATTAGTAAATTTCTTAACCACATCATCATCGTTGGTAAAAAACAATAAGCCCGTAGAATTTCTTCCTAACCTCCCTACCGGTTTAATCCTTGAACTGGTAGCATTTGCAACTAAATCCATTACTGTTCTACCTTTACTTTCACTTGTAGTAGTTGCAAAACCTTTAGGTTTATTTAAAAGCACATATGCTTTAGGTTCCGGGTTAATTCTAGCACCATCAAAACGAACATCATCATTTCTCTTTACTTTATAACCCATTTCTGAAACTACTTTTCCATTAACAGTAACACTACCAATAGAAATATGCATGTCTGCTTCACGACGAGAACATATCCCAGAATTTGCTATGTATTTATTTAAACGAATTTCATCAGACAACCCTTTTTTTACAGGAGCTTCTTTAACCTCTGTTTTCTTTACAGATGCTTTTGACCTCGGTGATTTTGATTTCGGGGCATTAGCTTTTTTATAAGAATCGTTTGTGTGCTTCTTCCTTCCTGTGTTCTTTCTTTCGCTTGACATGTGTACTAAATTTTGCACAAAGGTATTGCTATTTATTATATAAATATGCGTAATTTATAGTCTAATTCACCTAAACATGAAGACATTATCTTACTTTTTAACCACAATTATTGTTTTTATTACTTCTTGTAATACTACTGATGACACAATTACGATTCCTCCGGCTGACGCTTCTAACTTCAACTTACTATGGGAAACGCAAGTATCGCCTGTTTTACCTGACAATCTTCCTCAAGGTATTCTTATTGATGAATTAGGAAGAAATTACCTATATGTATCTGAAAAAGCTGGCGGTGTAACTGTTTATGAAAAAACAACCGGAAACAAGATAACTAATATTAGTATCTCTGAATTTGGAGGTCATCATGCAATGCATCTTTCTCAACAAGGAAACTACTTATACATTGCTTTAGGAAGTTTTTTTGGAGGAAATTCAAAAGCAGGAATGGCAGTTATAGATGTAACAGATCCTACTTTACCATCTGTTACTGATTTTTGGGAATCTACTTCAGTAATCAAAGGAAGCGCTATAGCTATCGCAGATGGAAATCATGTCTATTTAGGGGCTATGAACCAAGGCATTTATGTATTTGATGTTACTAACAAAGCAAATATTATAGAAACCGATCACTATATACCAGACCCTGATTTTCCTATTGAAAACCCGAATAGCATACAAGAACCTAATGCAAGAGGGATGGATATTAAAGGAACTGAACTGTTTGTTTGCTATGATGCTGGTGGAATTAGAGTTATAGATGTAACTGATAAATCAAATATCTTTGAAAAAAGCAGATATATTAACGATAGCTTCAACAAACAAAAAGCGTATAATAACATTATAATAAACGGAAACTATGCATATACAGCTGTAGATTATTGTGGAATGGAAGTATTAGATATTTCAGACAGTAGTAATATCGTTAGAACTTCTTGGTGTAATCCGTGGAACTGTGAAACCAGTCAGAATACTTGGTTTAATAGTGGCGGCCATACAAACCAATTAGAGTTAGATACTATAAATAATCGTATGCTTTTATCTTCTGGAGGCAGTGAAATTACCATACTTGATGTTAGTGATCCCAACAACTGTACTTACGTTACCTCTTATGGAAACAGAGATAACAACAAAGCTGTTTGGGGATTAGATTTTGAAAACGATAAAGTATATGCTACTTATATAACTACACAAGGAATCCCCTTTACAGGTGATTGGTCAGGAATTAAATGTGTAGAAGTTTTAAACTAACAAACTTATAGCAAGTATTCACAAAGTATAGATTCACTCCCTAAACAATAGGATAATTTCGGTCACGCAACAAAAGTTGTATATACAACTTTTGTTGCGTAACTTTGTTTTATGGAATTTAAAAACATCGAACAGCTTAACCCCAGAGAATGTATCTCAGGAAAGATAATGCGCATCAATCGGATTACTGCAAATATTTTCAGGAAGTATTTAGCACCATTTAAAATTACAGATAGCCAACTAACCCTATTATTTGTATTAACAAAAGCAGGAGGACTAACACAAAAGCAATTATCCGACTTTGTGTTTTTAGAAAAATCTTCTTTAAACAGAAACTTAAAACGCTTGATAGATAAAAAATTCCTTACTCGAAAAAATTTCCCTGTAATTGAAATAACCCATCAAGGCAAGATATTCGTTGAAGAAATAATTCCACATTGGGAAAAAGCAATGACTGAAATTAGAAATATTATCGGTGATGATGGAGAACAGTCAGTATCAGTATTAATTGATAAACTAACTAAAAAATAAATACTATGGAATTACAGTTAGCATACATAGGATTAACAGTACTAATGATTTTTATCGTTTTTAAAGGTAGTTTCTACACCATAGACAGAACTTTTTCTGATATCGGAATACAAAAGAGACAGAAAAGGAAATTAGTCATCGGATTGCTACTGTGGCAATTATATATTTTGATCATAGCCAACTCAGGTTTTTTAGTTAGCTATAGCTTCCCTCCTCGATTTGCATTACTTTTAATTGTACCATCATTTATATTTACAGGAATATTCATCTATAAAAACAGAAATCAAAGATGGATACAAAACATCCCTCTACATTGGTTAATCTATGTACAAGCATTTAGAATAGTCGTCGAGCTCATTTTTGTATTCTCTGTAGCAAAAGGGATATTACACAAAGAGGTGAGTATTGAAGGGTATAACTTTGATATGATTTTAGCACTTACAGCTCCAATAATCGGGATACTCGTTTTTAAACTTAAGACACTATCTAAAAAATGGTTAGTCTATTGGAACTACTTAGGATTAGCTGTTTTAGCCTCAGTAATCTTTGTTTTTCTAACAACAACTTACGTACCTGAATTATATGGCAGCTCAACTCCTTTACTACCATTAGAAGCACTTAAATACCCATATGTTTTGATAGCTGGTTTTTTGATGCCTTTAGCAGTATTTATTCACATACTATCCATTGTTCAATTAAAAAAGAGTCACTAACACTTGTAACTTGTTCAGTATTAAATTAGGCTTAATTAAAACGATACTAAAAACCCCAACAACAATAACAAACTTAAGTACATTATGCAGCAACACATAATGTACTTTTTTATTAGCCATCCATAGTTTTATAGCATAAAATAACAGTACAGTTGCCGTGAAATAAAAATAATAATTCATCCTACCAATTTCAAAATAATTTGCTAAAACAACAGAAGTAACGAGCGTTAATACAATTAATGTTGATAGAATTAACTTCGTGATTTTAACACCATAAGCAACAGGAATAGTTTTGTAATTCAAGGTTAAATCTCCTTTTATGTTTTCTAAATCTTTCGTGATTTCACGCATAGATATAATTAGCGCCAAGAACAATCCATGAAAGAAAATTACCGTCTCAAAATTTCTATAGTATACAAACACAATAAAGAATGGAGCAATAGCTAACGATGATGCGATTAAATTTCCTATAAAGGGATATTTTTTCAGTTTATGAGAATAAAACCATATCATAAAAATATAAGACGAAAAAAACAATACTGCCTTAAATGACACGTAACTCGCCAAAATTACCGTAAGAAAATTGAGTACAAAATACCCTGATAACTTTGTATTTTGACTCACCAATCTATCCAGCATGGACTTCTTTGGCCTATTGATTAAATCTTTTTCGGAATCGTAAAAATTATTGATAATGTATCCTGCAGCAATAACTAATGAGCTTGCAAAAACTAAAGTGAATAATTTAGCATCTAACAGCACTTCTTTCAATGAAGTATTCTTAGTTAAGATGTAAATTGAAGATAGGTATTGTGCTAATACAATAACTAAAATATTATATCCTCTAACTACAGAAAATAAACTGAATAGCTTTTTTAAAATCAGTTTGTGTTTTCTTGAAAACATAATTTAGATAGCAATTTACCGTTCGAATATTGACTTTTAAGATAAGTACTTTACGCTATGCGTATATGCCAAGTGCCGTTTAACGGCCAACTAAAAGTTATAAACTACCTCTAATTTATAAGCTGCCAGTGCTTTTTGAGCTTTATCATAATCTTCAGTAAACCCAAGTATATAACCTCCACCACCTGAACCGCATAATTTTAGATAGTAATCATTCGTTTCAATACCCTGTTTCCAAAGCTTATGAAATTGTTCCGGAATCATTGGTTTAAAATTATTTAAAACAACTTTAGACAATTGCTTTACATTTCCAAACAGTGAACTGATATTTCCTTTTAAGAAATCTTCCACACAAGCATCTGTATGTTTAGTAAACTGAGTTTTCAACATGGTTCTAAACCCTTCCTGCTTCATGTTTTCCATGAAAATATTTACCATTGGTGCAGTTTCTCCAACAATACCTGAGTCTAATAAGAAAACCGCTCCCTTACCTGTAGTTTGTTGAGACGGTAATCCTGTAGGCTCAATATTATCTTTAGAATTAATTAAAATCGGTAGACTTAAATAACTGTTTAATGGGTCCAACCCTGAACTTTTACCATGAAAAAACGATTCCATTTGAGCAAAAACTTCTTTTAACTGTAGTAGTTTTTCTCTGGTTAAATTCTCTAAAACTGTTATTTTATTTTGAGCATATTTATCATAAATAGAAGCTACTAATGCTCCTGAACTCCCTACTCCATATCCTTGAGGTATAGAAGAATCAAAGTACATTCCGTTTGAAACATCATTTTGCAATGCTTCAATATCAAACATTGCTAAACTATGCTTAGTTTCTTGTAATTGCTGTAAATGATTAGCTAATGCTTTTAGGTTTTTATTAGAAGAGATCGCTTCTTCAGAAGAAGTGTTTTCTAACTTTAAGGCTCCATTGTAAAAATTATATGGAATAGACAATCCTTTAGAATCTTTAATGATTCCATATTCACCAAATAATAATATTTTTGAGTAAAATAGTGGTCCCTTCATCTCTTTCAATTATGAATTAACAATGTACAACTATTTTAATAGTTACAATTGTTAATTACTCATTATTAATTGCTAATTAATTTCGCTCCAAAGCCTGTATTATCACAAATATAGTGACCATTTTGACAATAGCCAACTAATTGACTGTTAATGAAATCTAAAACTTGTTCCTTTTCATTTTCTGGATACAGTAAATGTAC
>Ga0105354_1000849_pt1 | contig 18860 bp, 20 predicted proteins | sample GOMGulsemesocosm_FD_83658 | JGI IMG/M metagenome (GOLD analysis project Ga0105354, IMG submission 83658) | Methane-oxidizing microbial communities from mesocosms in the Gulf of Mexico - GOM9B Gulf of Mexico | ecosystem: Environmental > Aquatic > Marine > Cold seeps | place: USA: Gulf of America...
ACTTTAGTAGCAAGAAACGAAGAAAAACTTAAAGCTGTTTTAACTGAATTAGACAATTCAAAAGGGCAATCGCACAACTATATTATCGCTGATTTTCAAAACCCAACAGATTTAGGAGCTAAGGTTTCTGGTGCTAATCAGGAATTTCATATTTTAATTAATAATACTGGAGGACCAGCTGGAGGACCAGTTTTTAGTGCAACTTTAGATCAGTTTGAATCTGCGTTCACGCAACATTTAAAATGCAACCATGCATTAGTACAAGCTGTTGTTCCGGGAATGAAAAACGTTGGTTTTGGAAGAATCATTAATATTATTTCTACTTCTGTAAAACAGCCTTTAGCTGGTTTAGGAGTTTCTAATACTATTAGAGGAGCTGTAGCTAACTGGTCTAAAACTTTAGCTGGTGAATTAGGGGAATTTGGAATTACTGTAAACAATGTATTACCAGGTGCTACAGGTACCGAACGTTTAAACGAAATTATCAATAACAAAGCCTCCAAAACAGGAAAATCTTTTGAAGAAGTTTCTACTGCAATGAAATCGCAAGTTCCTGCAAATCGTTTTGCTAAACCTGAAGAAATTGCCAATGCAGTAGCATTTTTAGCTTCAGAAGCAGCTTCATACATCAACGGAATTAATGTTCCTGTAGACGGAGGAAGAACAAAAAGTTTATAACACAATTATACATATTTGATACTCCTAAAAAAATTGAGTATATTATACATATAAAAACTACCCAATAATACGCTATGAAAAGAAAACTTCGCATAAACGGACATTCACATTTACTCCCATACCCGGAGCAAATTCCTAAATTTATGAAGGATAAAGAAATTTTTTGGGTAGATGACGAGCGTAAATACATGTTACAAAAAGGGTGGAAACGCCCTGTAACCGATTCTAGTTTTTTCTTAGATGAAAAACTAGAATGGATGGATAAAAACAACATCGACCATGCTGTTGTATTAAATCTTTCACAGTTATACGGTAATGGATTGCGATTGGAGGAAATGAAACACGCTTTGCGTTTTCAGAATGACTTTAACGCAAAAGTACAACATGATAACCCTTCAAAATTTACTTGTGGTTTTGTAGTACATCCAGGATTTATTAATGGTGCTTTATGGGAAATTGAGCGTTGTGTAGAAGAACTAGGCATGAAAGTATTATGCTTACCGACACATTATATGGATTCAATTGGACAATGGCGTTGTATTTTTGATGAAGAAAATGATCCGATTTTTGAATTAGCAAACAAATACAAACTAGCCATTGAGGTACACCCTTATGATGGTGATAAAATGATAAAATTAGCCAATACCGCTTGGCGTTTTCATTTGGTATGGATGTTGGCTCAATGTGGAGATGCCTATCACTTTTATACGCTAAATGGGATGCAAGAACGGTACCCTAATATTAGGACTTGTTTTGCTCATGGTGGTCAATTAGCTCAAATGAATTTAGGGCGAAGAATTCAAGGATTTGACGGAAGACCTGATTTGTTCGAAGGAAAAACCCATCCAAGAAAAGCTGTTGGACATGAAAATATTTATTTCGATACTTTAGTTCACGATACGGATTCCTTAAAATTAACTTTTGAACGTCAAGGAAGTAAACAGGTTATTATGGGATTAGATGATCCATATCCTTTAGGAGAAATGGAAAGTGACGCACAATCATCATACCCAGGAAAAATATTAGATCTAGCTAAAGAACGAAACCTCATCAATGACAAAGAGTTCGATGACATCTGGGAGAACAACGTGCTGAATTGGTTATTCGGTGACGATGAAAAAGCTAAAGAAGATTTAGTTAAAAAGATCTTATCAGGAAATTAAATCCTAGCTCGATAATAAAATAATAAAGTACACTAGACCTCATAAATTTTATATATTTATGAGGTCTAATTATTTAAACTCATTATGACTGACGTTACCTCTTTTTACAACTTATCACATATTTTTATTTCTGGTATTGGGGCAGTACTTCTAATTGCTATTTGGCATAATATCAAACAACGATTTAGTTATTTATTAGAAGAAAATGAATCTCAAAAAAGAGTTGATAAAGGATTATTGTATTTAAGTTTTGCTATGCTTGTTTGGGTAGCTGCTGGATGTTGGACCTATTTTGGAAACTCATTAAATTTACAAAACGGAATTGGGTTTCAGCTAGGTGTCAATTTGCTTTCTATCATAAACAACCTATTTTTATTATTAGCACTATTCTACTTCTATTACGCTCCAAAATTTATTTACAACAACATCAAGAATATCAAAATAATTATAGCCATTATTATCATCACTTCTCTACTAACATTCGGTTTATCCAACTACTTAGGGACAAATAACATTAGTAACGGAATAAAAATTAGCGGTATTCCAGATGTGATATTGTCTGCTTTTTTATGCTGGTTACTGGCCGTATCCTTTTACAAAACATTTGTTTACAGAGGATTAAAAACCATTGGTTTTATTTCAATAGTCGTAATACTTTTGGTATTTGTATCACAATTATCAGATGTATTCATTCATTTTGGAAACGAATTCAGCAATAATTTTATTAAAATAATTGCAAAAACTTCCTTTATTTGCATTTGCTTAGTATTAGCAACTACTTGGGTTATTCGCTTAGCTAGTATGCCTAAACCTAATGAAATGAATCTTAAGTTTCTTGATTGGGGCTTAGTGACTATTAGTATTCCAACCAAAGGTGTTATAAATCGTACCATCGATTTTAAATCTAAAACTACGCAGTATAAAAACTTATTAAAATTTGCAATTAGGCGAAAGTACGGAGAAGGCAATTCACAAAGTATTTTAGTGGGCTCTGGAGGCGAAATAAAAAGTCAAACCTACCTCACTAGAATTATAGACAATATCAATCTAATTTTAGAATTAGATGAACATAATCTTTTAGAAAGACGTGATTTACTAACCTTTATTGGCGAGGGTAACTACCGTTTACGCATGCTTCCTAATAATATTACAATAGATACTACCCTTTTAAAGGAATTCAACAAAAACACTGAAAACCAGACTTATAATGCTCTTTGTGATTAATTGTTAATAGGATTACAAAAGCACACAAACCATTATTTTTTAGAATAAAAAAACACATCATTTATTTTTAGAGATCACAAGTTAGAGTTTTGCTTTAAACTTAAAATCTAAAAATAATGACCACAATTGCCTCATCAAAACCGGATGCTATATTCGGACATCCAAAGGGATTATTCTATTTGTTTTTTGCCGAATTATGGGAACGTTTTTCTTTTTACGGAATGCGCGCTCTTTTGGTACTATACATGACCAAACAGCTCCTATTTGAAGACACTATGGCTTTTGGAGTATACGCAGCCTATTCCTCATTAGTATATGTCACTCCACTTATAGGTGGAATTTTAGCTGATAAAATCTTAGGCTTCTCAAAAGCAATCACTTTAGGCGGTATTCTTATGGCTTTGGGACACTTTTTTCTAACTTTTGAACAACCAATATTCTTTTATGGCTCATTAGGGCTGATAATTGTAGGTAATGGCTTCTTTAAACCAAACATTTCATCCTTAGTAGGCGAATTATATCAAGATAACAACGAAAAAAGAGATGCAGGATTCACCATATTCTACTTAGGGATTAACGTTGGTGCAGCCATTGCCCCACTATTATGTGCCTGGGTAGCGGAATTGTACGGTTGGCATTATGGATTTGTTTTAGCTGGAATCGGCATGCTTATTGGATTATTGGTATTCAAAAAAGGACTTAAAAAAAATGTTTTTAACGGAAAAGGAGAAGCTCCGCCATGTTTTGAAAAACAAAAAAAAGGAATTACTCAAGAACACAAAATAATACTAGGCGCAATTCTTTCCGTTCCTTTATTCGCTTTAATCATTAAATTTAATCAGTTTGAGCACTATTTAGTATGGTTTGTTTCAGTATTTATTATAGGATATCTTATTTACATTTTTAAAACAGTAAGCACTGATGAAAAAAAGAGATTATTTGTTGCTGTATATTTTACGGTATTATATGTATTATTTTCGGCTATTTTTGAGCAAGCCGGAAGTTCACTAACTTTATTTGCTGACCGAAACGTGAACCTTATTGGTATGAATGCTGCAGGAACGAATAGTATCAATGCAGGGTTTATTATGCTATTGGCTATACCATTTTCAATATTATGGACTTATTTAACTAAAAAAGAAAAAAACCCCAATTCACCATTTAAATTCGGAATAGGAATGATTTTACTTGGCCTAGGCTTTGTTATTTTTGCCAATTCTGCTTCAACTGCAGACGCTTTTGCAAGAACCTCAATGTTCTATTTAGTAGCTGGGTATTTTGTACTAACGGTTGGTGAATTATTTTTATCCCCAATTGGATTATCTAAAATGACAGAACTATCTCCAGTAAAATATTTAGCATTCATCATGGGCGTTTGGTTATCAGCCAATTTTTACGGTCATTTTTTTGCTGGGAAAATTGCGATTTTAACTGCTAATAAAGAAGGATGCTCTATATTCACCAAAAGTGGTTTCGCTGAAATTATTGAAACCATCACTGGTTTAAACAACGAAATTGTTTCAAATGGAACTGAAGCGTTACAACAATTATTTTCGTATGTATCTATTTATGCTAGTTTTGGCATAATCTCAATAATTGTAGGTATTATAGCTTTATTAATATCTCCATTCATAAAGAAGTTAATGATTGATATTAAATAAAATGATTAATAGAACAAGACTTCACATTTATTATATTTGTGAAATCTTATTTTAAGAATAAATTATAACACATATTTAAATGAAAAAACTAACTTTATTATTTTTACTGCTATTTGGATTTCAACTTACTAATGCTCAAAATGAGACTCCCAGATATATATACCATGTAGAAACAGACTATAATCAAACAAAAGATTATTATTCAAGGGATCATATGAAAGGTTATGTAATAACTGAAGAAGGTGAGCGTATTGAAGTATCATCCTTTGTAGGAGTAGAAAAAAGAGATACCAAATTAAGTTTTTATGCGGATTTAAAAAATAAAAAGGGTAAAACAAAAACAAAGAAAATGAAATTAGATAATTTCAAAAAAGCTGTTTCTGGAATTTATGAATATAAAAAAATTAGCATTGACGGAAAAAAAGCAAAGGTATTTGAAGTAAAGGGTGAGTCTTCACAATACCTAATGTTAACCCAAGATTGGATAGGTGAATATAATAATCATGTTTATTATTACCTTATAAGTAAAAAAGGGCATAAACTTATAAAAAAAGGAGAGTATGCCATTGGAAAGCGAAAGAAATATCAAGATCAACAAAGAGCTTTTTGGAAACTATATAAAAAATATAAATTAAAAAACTTACTACTAAAACCATAATACAATTACTTTTTAAAAAAATAAAATTAAAGAATTTAGACCTCACATTTATTATATATCTGTGAGGTTCTATTAATTATAACAATATGCATTTCATTCCTCAAGAATTAGACGATTATGTGGTAGCTCATTCACAAAAAGAGCCTGAGTTACTACAGAAATTAACTAGAGAAACCTATCAAAAGATATTACAACCTAGAATGTTGAGTGGACATTATCAAGGAAGAGTATTGAGTATAATTTCCAAATTGGTGAACCCTACAACCATATTAGAGATTGGAACATATACTGGATATTCTGCACTAAGTTTAGTAGAAGGAATGACGCAAAACGGGCAATTACACACCATAGATGTAAATGAAGAGTTGGTTGATTTTCAAAGAAAGTATTTTGATAAATCAGGTTTTGGAGAACGTATACATCAACATTTAGGAAGTGCAATTGACATCATTCCTACATTAGACGTCAAATTTGATCTGGTATTTATTGACGCCGACAAACCTAATTATGTCAACTATTTTAATATCATCATTGATAAGATGAATTCTGGAGGAATCATTTTATCCGATAATGTTTTATGGAGCGGTAAAGTGTTAGAGCCTCTTCAACCTAAAGATGAATCTACTAGAGTTTTGTTGGAATACAATAAACTTTTAAATGAAGACAGTCGAGTGGAGACTGTTTTACTACCTATCCGAGATGGACTAACCATCAGTAGAGTTTTGTAAATACTGTTTCTTTTAAAAAGTAGTACAACCGAATATATTTTCACCTTGTCGAAAACGGCTATACAATCTAAATATGTTTATCTAATTATTCTATATTAGGGTAAATTAAACTTACTTAGAAATGAAAAAAATACTTGTATTCGCATTTATTAGCACATTATTCATGTCTTGTCAAGAGGAAGACACCAATTTTGTTCCTCAAAATGACACTCTTGAAAAAGTTTACGGAAAAGTAACTTCACCTTCAGGAAGAACTATCCCTAACACCTATGTCTATTATGACGACAATGGTACTATTTATGATGCATATACAAATCAATTAGGGGAATTTGAAATAGATGTACCCGTTGGTAATGGGAAATTAAGTATCCAAACTGGTAACGGAAAACTGTTCAATTCATCAATGGATATTACCGTTGTCGAAGGAGAAACTTTAGACCTACGAAATGCAAATTTTATATTAAATTCAAATTCAAACTTGGCTTTTGTTCCTGGTACTTATGACGAAATTCAAACGATTATTACCAACCTAGGGTATCAAACAAACGAGCTCAGCCTAGATGACATCACTAATAATAATTTAAACAATATTAATGCCTTATTTTTAAATTGTAGCAACGATAGCTCACCAATATCTTCTGATTCTTTTTATCTCCATTTAAATGATTTTGTAGCTAATGGTAATAGTTTATATACTTCTGACTGGGGACTAAAATACCTAGTTGGTGACTCGGGGTATGCTCAGGATTGTACAACTCAACCTGCTGGAGGCTTCATTGCTGATGACATGGTTTGCGGAATTAGAAGTGGTGCTATAGAAACGCTAACAAATAATACGATTTTAAATAGCGATTTAAGCTCTTATACTGGAACTAACACAATTGATCTAGAATACGATTTACCTAATTGGATGCAATTAAACTTTATTGACGCAAATTTTTGGGAAGTACTAGTTGAAGACCAAAATGCGAATCCGTTAATGATTAAAACAAATAATATTACTACTTCAAATGACAATAGTATTTGGTATAGTGATAACGGGAATAAAGTTACTATTTGTCATGTTCCTCCAGGAAGCCCAGAAAATGCACATTCAATTACAATTAATGTGAATGCGTTAGATGCACATCTTGCACATGGAGACACTATAGGAGACTGTAATGGATCTTCTGGTAATATATATTATACAACATTTCACAATCATGTTGGAGGAACTACAAACCCAACGATTGAACAAATGATGGAATATGTTATCCTGAACTTATAAGCTACATTTATAATTAAAACACAAAAAAGGAGTATTGAATGATCAATACTCCTTTTTTATATGCTATAGCATCAGAACTATTTTACTTTATTCTTTTTTTAACCAAGTAAACAAATAACTTGGCTATAACAAAACCAATAATAGCACCTGTTACAATATCAGAAGGATAGTGTGCTGCAAAATACAAACGGCTAAACATAAACAGTAGCGCCCAAATTATCAATATATAAATGGTTTTAAACTGCTTTCTTAAAAGAGCAATAAAATAGGTTGCTATAGCCACAGAAGTAGCTGCATGACCTGAATAAAAACTAAAATTTACTGGATGAATAACTTCTCTAAACACACCATTTAAAGAAACATTATTACAAGGTCGAATTCTTACAATAACATTTTTGACTATTTCAGTTAATCCCAAAACGAAGCCCAACATCATAATTCCAATAACTAGAATTATTAGTATCTGTTTTTTAGAGTATTTCTTTAATGCAAAAAATAATAAAACAACGAAAAAAGGAATCCATACATATATTTTTGTAATGAATAACCAAAAAGGATCTACTGTTGAGGCCCCAAACCCGTTTAAGAAGTCAAGTATAAGTACATCATATTCCTGAAGAAACTCTAACACTAAAACTGACGTTTAATTGGCCCAGTTAAATCATCTATCTCTTCTTTAACCTTTTCAATTTCTTTTCTAACATCACCCGTTAAGTCTGTATCAATACCATGAGTTTTGGCACTGTTGTGAATTTCAGACTTTATTTCGTTAGTGGCATTCTTTAACTGAGTCATTCCTTTAGCCAAACTACGAGCAATTTCTGGCAACTTATCTGTGCCAAAAATCATCACCACAATAAAGAGGATAAAAATAATTTCAACACCGCTAATGAATAAAAAATGTGTATGCATACCACAAATATAAACAAAAGCATTGTTGATTTACGATATCTGATTTACGATTATTATAATACTTCAAAATTAACCACTAATACAAAACACATTCCTTCCGCCTTTCTATTCATCTTTCTTCTTAAAACCTTTAATTTCATTAATGAATATATTTTATATTTTTATAAATTGCACTTCAATAGTATACATTATGAGTAAGAAAATTAAATTAATTTGGGAATTTCGTGGGCCAACAGCTGAACAAACGGCTAAACATCATGTAATTCACCTAAACGATTATATTGCAATAGAGAAATTAAGCTTACAACAAACTGCTGTAGAAGTTTCAGGAGAATTTCACGCTACTGCATATATGATTATTGAAGAAAGTGATATGCCAAAAGTAAAAGCCGCCTTAAAACCACATCGAGGTCAGTATTATAAGGAGTAATTAGAAGATGTCTTCTATTACTATAATTTACCCGTTTTATATTACAAGATGAAAAACACATTCCACCTACTGATTTTAGTAGCATTTCTATCAGCATGCAATCAGCCAAAAAAAGCAGACTTACTAGTTATAAATGCAAAAATTTATACAGTAAATAATTCTCAAAAAACAGCAACTGCTTTTGCTATTAAAGATGGTATGTTTATAGCGGTCGGAAATTCAGAAACGCTAACCGAAAACTATACAGCAACTGAAGTTATTGATGTCAAGGGAAAAACAATTTTTCCAGGATTTATCGATGCCCATTGCCATTTTTTAGGAATGGGACTAGTAGCTCAGAAAATTCGATTAGAAGGAACAAAAAGTTATGATGACGTTTTAGAAAAACTCGTTGCTTTTCAAAAAGAAAAAAAACTATCATTTATAACAGGTGAGGTTGGGATCAAAACGATTGGGAAATAAAAGAATATCCCACAAAAGAAAAGTTAGATAGTTTATTTCCAGAAACCCCCGTGGTTATCCGTCGTGTAGATGGACATGCTTTATTGGCTAATCAAACAGCCATAAATATGGCAGGAATTACAACCAATACACCAGCCTCTGGAGGAGAAATACTACAACAAGAGGGTGAATTAACTGGTGTTTTTATTGACAAACCCATGGAATTAATCATGTCAATCATCCCTACTCCTACTAAAACAGAAACTACAAAAGCATTAAAAACAGCAGAAAACATATGTTTTAGTTTAGGACTTACAACTGTTAATGAAGCTGGATTAGAAAAACATGAAATTGAACTAATTGATAGTTTACAAAAAAATAATCAATTAAAAATGAAAGTATATGCAATGGCATCTGCTAATAAAGAAAACTTAGATTATTACCTGAATAAAGGAATTGTAAAAACCAATCGTTTAAATGTCCGTTCTTTTAAGTATTATGGTGATGGCTCACTAGGGTCTAGAGGTGCAGCAATGAAACAAGCTTATTCAGATAAAGAACATCATCATGGATCTTTAATATATAGTGTAAATAACTTAAAAGAAACGGCCAAACGTATAGCTAATTCTGATTTTCAAATGAACACCCATGCTATTGGAGACTCTACAAATTACATTGTTTTAAAAACATATAAAGAAGCTTTAGAAGGCAAAAAAGATAGACGTTGGAAAATTGAACATGCGCAAATTATAGACCCGAAAGATTTCCATTACTTCGAAAACATTATCCCTTCTGTACAACCTACTCACGCCACATCGGACATGTATTGGGCAAAAGATAGAGTTGGTAAAGACAGAATAAAAACCGGTTATGCTTATAAAGCTTTGCTAAATCAATATGGAAAAATTGCATTAGGTACAGATTTTCCTGTTGAAAAGGTAAATCCGATGTTGACCTTTTATGCAGCTGTAGCTCGTAAAGATTTAAACAACTTCCCTGAAAATGGTTTTCAAACAGAAAATGCATTAACCAGAGAAGAAACATTAAAAGGAATGACTATCTGGGCAGCTTATTCAAATTTTGAAGAAAAAGAAAAAGGAAGTATTGAAGTAGGTAAATTTGCCGATTTTATAATTCTTGATCAAGATATTATGACTATTGACATTAATGAAGTACCTAACACTCAAGTTATAAAAACCTTTTCTAATGGAGCGTTGGTCTATCAAAAATAACACATATATGAATAAGTATATTGTATTGCTAAGAGGTATTAATGTTGGTGGAAAAAACAAATTACCAATGGCTGAATTACGAACACTTCTTTCAGAAAACGGATATGAAAACGTGACTACTTACATTCAAAGCGGTAATATCCTTTTAAACGCTACTAAAACTGTTGCTGAAATTAATGAACATATCAAGCATTTGTTAAAGCAACAGTTTGATTATAATATCCCCGTTGTAACATTACTGCTGAAGAAATTAAAACTTGCTTTACTAAAAACCCGTTTTTAAAAATAGAAGACAATATTAAAAACCTACATGTAACTTTTTTAAATACCATTCCAGAAAAGGATTCTATAGAGAATCTTACCATAAAAAAAACGAATAATGACGCGTACGTTATTAAAGGGAAGAATATTTATTTACATACTCCCGATGGTTATGGAAAAACTAAATTTACAAATGCCGTATTTGAGAAAAAACTGAAGGTTCAGGCAACTACTAGAAATTGGAAAACAGTAACTAAACTTTACAACTTGGTCTTTACCCCTCTATAAAATACTCTTTATTATTAACACATTTCGGCACACTCCATATGGCATATAATAAACTAATGGAGTTCTTTCTCTCTTTAAAACTTAATTTTGTATTCCAAACCGAAGCCCACCCCTGTGCTCTCACTTGCTAAAAAATCATTTAACCTATACTCTACAACACCATAAAACTGATCTACTATCCTTACTCCTAATTGATGCTCCGTTACCCAAATAACACTCATCTTGCTATTACTAAAGGCTATATTTTGATCCGCAAAACCTCCAAGATAAATCCTATCCTTATAGAGCCTAATTTTATAAACATGTTCTATTTGAGTCATGTATTTAGTTTCAGTAGCCACTCTAAACTGAATGAGCATTGGATTCATTGAATAGTTCATATTCAATTTCTTAAAAAAAGTTGCTAATTTAGACGTATTATCCAATCGCCAACGTACACCTATACGATGATCGTCATTTCCATCCCCTTGACGCATAACCAATTGATAGGTTAAATCAAACGGATTTCCTTTTTTTACCTGCCATCTCATATTAAATTCACTATAAAAACTACTAAGGTCAGAAGATTTGTTTCCACTTTTATAGTTTGTTAAAGAAAAAAACTGAAATCTATTAGGGAGTTTTGCGAGTATATTGATTGTCATAACACTATAATCTCGAGTATCATAATAACCATTAAAATCTAAAAACCCAGTGGTTTGGTATTTAACAACATCTTGAGAATACCCCTTTAAAACACCTAGTAATAACAATATAATCAAAACAGGATAATTCATAGTCCTTTTATTAAAAGTGAATAATTCAACGTCAAAATTTTTAGTTTTTCAAATAGCACAACTAAGTTATCGATAATACACATAACTAACTAGTAATCAGTATTCATTTTTTTCAACCTAACGCATGAATATAACAATCTTAATAAATAGCACAGCTGTTTTACGCTATTTCAAGAGGGCACATTTTTAACAACAAAAAGCCAACTCTTTAGAGTTGGCTTTTTGTTTAAATTAAAGAATTTAAAATATTATCCTTTAACTTTATTCTTGAAGTTTTTAAACTTATTTTCTTTTTCTTGTTTTGGCCAAGAGTTATTAGTCACATCAATATCTGCTGTTTCAAAATTAGGATCAACAGTAACACTAATTAATTCTTTTTCTGAAGCAATTACTTTTTTCACTTCATTATCATTCTTTCTCCAAACTTGAGCAGGGTATGTAATATTTTCTGAAGTACCATCAGCGTATTTGTACTCCACAATTAAAGGCATTACCAAACCTCCAGGCTTGTTAAATTCTACTTCATAAAAGAATTTTGGAGTTGGCATAGCAGCTCTTTCCTCAGCAGTAAAATTATCCATCATATATTCTTTTAAACTTGATGAATTATCTACAGCAGAACCTTTCGCTAATTTATCAGAATAATCATCACTACCTTCCTCAGCCATATATACTAATGGAGGTAAGTCAGATTCTTTCATTCCTCTTGCTTCCATCATTTTTTTGATTTTAGCAGTAGGTTTAGAACTCACATAAAACTTTTTAACTCCTTTTACACCAATATCTACATAATCAGTAGAATAAAACCATCCTCTCCAGTACCAATCTAAATCAACTCCTGATGCATCTTCCATTGTTCTGAAGAAATCTTCTGGTGATGGATGTTTAAACATCCAACGTTTTGAATATGTTTTAAAGGCGTGGTCAAACAATTCTTTACCCATTACCGTTTCTCTCAAGATATTTAATGCTGTTGCTGGTTTTCCATAGGCATTATTTCCTAATTGATACACATTTTCTGGGTTTGACATGATTGGGGTTATAAAACTTTGGTCACCTTTCATGTATCTTACAATCTTTGCTGGTTCACCTCTACGAGATGGATATTTTTTATTAGGGGCAATAGCTTCTGGAAACCACTCACCAAATTCTTGTTCTGCAATATACTGCATGAAAGTATCCAATCCTTCATCCATCCATCCCCATTGGCGCTCATCAGAGTTCACAATCATAGGGAAAAAGTTATGCCCTACTTCATGAATAATTACACTAATCATTCCATATTTAGTTCTATCACTATACGTACCATCTTCATTTGGACGTCCATAATTCCAACAAATCATAGGGTATTCCATTCCTTGATTTTTTGCGTGTACAGAAATTGCTTTTGGGTATGGATAATCAAACGTTTTATCCGAATAAGACTTTAAAGTACTTACAACAGCTTTTGTAGAATATTCTTCCCACAACGGGTTTCCTTCTTTAGGATATAACGAAACCGCCATTACGGTACGTTCTCCAAACTTAACCGCTTGCATATCCCAGATATACTTTCTAGAAGATGTAAATCCGAAATCTCTTACATTTTTGGCACTAAACTTCCAAGTTTTCTTTGCTACAGAACGGCTTTTCTCATTTGCTTCTGCTTCAGATTGAGTAACAATCATTACCGGTTTATCAAACGATTTTCTAGCTTGATTATAACGATTCATCATTGTTTTAGAAAAAACCTCTTTTCTATTTTGTAATTCTCCAGTTCCATCTACAATATGATCCGCAGGAACAGTAATGTTTACATCATAGTCTCCAAATACTAAGGCAAATTCTCCATTACCCCAGAATTGGTAATTTTGCCATCCCTCCACATCATTATACACACACATTCTTGGGAAAAATTGTGCGATTACATAAGCATAGTTATCATCTTTTTCAAAATATTCATACCCTGAACGACCTCTTTGATTAACGTGATCATTTATATTATACCACCATTTTAATGAAAAAGAAATCTTCTCACCTGCTTTTAATGGCTTAGTAATATCAATACGCATCATGGTTTGGTTAATCATATATTTTAACCCTTTACCATTGGCGTCTTTAACATATTCAATATTGAAACCTCCTTCAAAAGGAGTATTAAAATGCTTCCCTACAAACGCACCTGGTTGGTCAGCTGCTGGAACTCCATCACCATCTCTTAATGGTGACTTTGAGTCTTTTGCTCTTACATTCTGATCAAGCTGTAACCATAGATACTCCAAATCATCTGGTGAATTGTTAGTATAAGTAATTGTTTCCTGACCAAATATTTTTTGTTCCTTATCATCCAATTCCAAGTCAATTTTATAATCAGCTTTTTGTTGATAATACTCATGTCCAGGTGCTCCTGAAGCAGTTCTATACTGATTAGGCGTAGAAAACTCTTGGTATAATTGTTTAAACTTATTTGAGTTTAGATGTCCTGGTTCTCTTTCTTCTTGCTGTGTTTCCTGAGCGAATGTAAATCCACTAAACAAAAACAACACTGATAATATTAAGTGCTTGTAATGTATCATTTAACTTGTAATTTAGCCGGTGAAAATAATTAATTTTAGGGGAATTAAACTATTAATTATTATAATTTTAACAGTCCCGAAGATTTGTCTTTTATAAACAAAAAACTTTTCTTCTTATCATTTATCTTTAAATGAGTAATGTTTTGTTGGCTTTTATAGGTGTCAAACAATAATTTATTCGTCACATTAATCGTTTCAATATTTGAAATTTCTTCAATTTCGAAATAACAATGCACCATATCTCCATCAATTTCCTTTCCTATAAAATTAAACTGTTTAAGCTCTTTATTTACAGTAACCTGTAACTTTTTAGCGAAGTATTTTTCTATGTAAACATCAGCTGAATTGTTGTCTAAACTAAGTGTATCAATATAACGTTCCTGCAACACCTTTTCAAAATCATCCACAAATAACCTAGATATAATTTGTAATGATTTGGTTTCGCTAGCATATTCAATATCGGTTACACTTACATAGTATTTATGAAGTGATTTAAAACTTGACAACGACACAAAAAGCACCATTATAATTACTTTTAGCTTTACTATTTGCATAATTCTAGTATTGTTTATAGACATATAATCAACTATTAAGCCATCATTCCTTAATATTTTGCAACGCAAGATATGTTTTTGATTTTGCTTTTATAAAGTCATAGATAATAATATTACTATTTGTTTTTACAATTTGTGAAAACAAGACGTCAGAAGATGTATAATATAAAAAATCAAATAACTTGTCCTCGGGTATTTTAAAATCCTCTATCATAATCTGGCTAAAGTTAGAAACAACCGTGTTTTCTAAGTTAGTTTTTTTTGCATATCCTACCATTTTCTTTAACATCTTTGTCCTACCCGATATTACATTTATCAAAGCATCGACAGATGAAGATGCTGAAGTTGCTGTATATAACCTTCTTTCTGCTTGACTTGGAGGTATTACATGAGCATTTGGAAGCCCTAAGGTTTTTGCTGTAACTTGCTGTTTTGTTTTTATTTGCTGTGCGTCTTTAAATAAATCGCCTGACAATGTTGGTTTAATATATACCGCATCCAATTCATTCACCTGCTCTTTCAATAATACTGATAAAGGTTGCCTATTTATTATTTCAGGAGTAACCACTAACTCTTTTAATTGAAATTGAATTCCACTAAAAACAATTGTATCATTTACACGAACGGGTATACTAAACTCTCCTTTAATGTTAGTGATAGTGTATTTATGATAACTTTTATTAAACACATGAATCCCTTCAATATCAGATGAATTAGTCACTTTTCCAAAAAGTTTCATCTGTCCAAAAGAGAATATTGAAGAGAAAAATAATATGCAAGTAATTAGTTTCATTTAGACAATATAAATTGAGTTCTCAATTCTATAATTCTATTTAATAACTCAAATTTATTCCTTTTTAGCAAAGCTGCGGTAATTTTAACATCAAATTCTGAAAATTGTATAAAACGTTGTACATCACCTTTTGGAATATTTAGCTGCCTTTTAAAAAAATCACCGCCATAATAAATTACTAATGTACTTCTTGTGTACTGTAAAGGTACTACCTGAGGTATATATACTTTTTCTTTTTTAGGAAACAATGCTCCTATAGTTTTTATCAAGCCTATAATATCTGCTCCTTCAGAAGAAGGCATTGTTTCATTTTTAACCGTATTCACTCCGGAAGGTCTGACATCTTTATCCTCTCCTAATCCTCTAAAACTATCCGTTATACCTAATTCAATTGGACTAACTGTTTTAATGTTTTTCATGTCCTTTTCGAGATTCCCTGATAGCCCGGAACTAATATAAACCTCATCCAATTGATTCATTTTCTCCGTTAACAACACCTCTAAAAAAGCATCATTTATATTTCCTTTAGTTATTATTATTGTTTTCAATTCGAATCGAATTCCACTAAAAACAACAGTATCATTTATACGTACTGGAATTTTAAACTCCCCCTTTGTATTTGTAATAGTATGGCCGTGTTCTGTTTGATTAAATATATGAATACTTTCAACGTCTCCCGAACTGATAACTTTTCCTTCTATTTTTTTTTGACCAAAAATGAATATTGGACAGAAAAGTATTATACTTATTATTTGTTTCATTCAGAAATTTCAAATTGTTCTCTAAGCTGAAGTATTCTGTGGAGTAGTTCAAACTTATTTCTCTTTCTTAAAGATACTACTAAAATACTATCCAATTCCGTAAACTGAATAAAACGCTCTTCATCATCTTTAGGCATTTTTAAATGTCCTACAAAAAAATCTCCTCCATAATAAATTACTAAAGCATTTCTTGAATAATCTAAAGGTATTATTTCCGGTACAATAGTTTTATTATTTTTAGGAATAAACATTCCTATTAAACCTAATACATTTACTCCTTCAGGAATTGAATTAGATCCAATTGCCGATTGTCCGTCAGATGGCAGCATTCCATCATACTTCCCTAAGCCCCTAAAACTATTTGTCAATGCAATTTCCATTGGGACTACTGTTTTTATATATTTAGCATCGATAGACAAATCTCCCGTGAGTTGATACGTAATGAGTACCTCTTCCAACTCGTTTATTTTTTCAGTTAATAATACTTCCAAAAAGCCATTATCAATATGTTTTTCTGTAATCAATATCGTTTTTAATTCATATTGAACTCCACTAAAAGCGATGACATCATTAATATTAACGGAAATTTCGAAATTCCCATATTCGTCTGTAATAGTATACTTCTGAAAAGCATCATTAAACACATGAATTCCTTCGGTATCTTCTGTATTAGAGATTGTTCCCTTAAGAACTGTTTGGGCAAAGGAGAATAAAGGCATTAATAATAATAAAAAACATAACTTATTTAACATGTTGTAAAAGAACATGATAATGTGTTAAATAAATGTTTAATTGATTTTAAACTTTTGTTAAAGAATGAATAAACAGGAGTCAGGAGTCAAAAATAAAACCTCATGGAATTAAAAGCTGCAAACAACTCTTTTTTTATCAACAAAATTGTACCTTCAATATCCAAATTAAACTCATAGACTCAATAAATGAAAAAACTAATTATAGCTAGCACCTCAACCATTCACGGAAGTGGATACTTGGAATACTTATTACCTACCTTAAAAGAACATTTTAAAAATTGTACCGAAATCATTTTTATTCCTTTTGCCAGACCAAGCGGAATTACACACGATGAATACACTGCTATTGCAAAAAAAGCATTTGCCACTATTAATATAAATGTAAAAGGTTTACATGAATTTAAGGATTATACTAATGCTTTAAAAAATGCCCAAGGGATTTTTACAGGAGGTGGAAATACTTTTTTATTAGTTTCTCAATTGTATAAACAACAAATTTTAATTCCTTTAAAAGAAGTTGTTGCTAACGGAACTCCATATTTAGGAACAAGCGCTGGAAGTAATATATGCGGGTTAACTATGAATACTACCAACGATATGCCGATTGTACACCCTCCTAGTTTTTCTACTTTAGGTTATATTCCTTTTAATATTAACCCACATTATTTAGATCCTGACCCAACCTCTACCCATAAAGGAGAAACTAGAGAAACACGCATAAAAGAGTTCCATAACTTTAATGCCGTACCTGTTGTAGGGCTACGCGAAGGGAGTTGGCTATATGTAAATGGGAACACAATCACGCTTGAAGGAAAACTTGACGCAAGAGTATTCGAACACAACAAACAGCCTTATGAGGTTCAGCCAAAGCATGATTTTTCTAACTTTAATTAATTTGAGATGACTCAATCAGTGACTATAGAAAAATTTTACAGTGCTTTTCAGAAATTAGATGTTGAAACCATGGTTTCACTATATCACGATGATATTGAGTTTACAGACCCTGGTTTTGGAACTTTAAAAGGAGATGATGCTAAAAACATGTGGCGAATGATTTGCTCAAGAGCTAAAGGATTTTCTCTAGCATATAGCCAAGTGACAGAAAATTCAGTACATTGGGACACTACGTACATTTTTTCTACTACAGGAAGAACAGTACATAATAGCATTGATGCAACATTTGAATTTAAAGATGGAAAAATCAGTAAACATACCGATGTGTTTAATTTACACAAATGGGCAACCCAAGCATTGGGGTTTAAAGGTAGATTACTTGGAGGGACCAATTTCTTTAAAAAGAAACTCCATAAACAAACTACGTCATTTTTAGCAGCATATACCAAAAAACATGCATAAAAAAAAGGATCATCTTTTCAGATGATCCTTTTTACCTTATTTGAGCGAGAGACCGGGTTCGAACCGGCGACATTCAGCTTGGAAGGCTGACGCTCTACCAGCTGAGCTACTCTCGCAAGCGTTCGGCAAATATACGGATTTTAAATTCTTATTACCAAATCTTTTTAAAAAAAAGAAACACAATCTTTTCAATAAAAAAAAGCTTAAAAACATTCATCAATTCCCTTACATAAATCAATTAAAGGAAATAAAAAAAGGACCTTCTTTTCAGAAGATCCTTTTACCCTATTTGAGCGAGAGACCAGGTTCGAACTGGCGACATTCAGCTTGGAAGGCTGACGCTCTACCAGCTGAGCTACTCTCGCAAGCG
>Ga0105354_1000851_pt1 | contig 18849 bp, 13 predicted proteins | sample GOMGulsemesocosm_FD_83658 | JGI IMG/M metagenome (GOLD analysis project Ga0105354, IMG submission 83658) | Methane-oxidizing microbial communities from mesocosms in the Gulf of Mexico - GOM9B Gulf of Mexico | ecosystem: Environmental > Aquatic > Marine > Cold seeps | place: USA: Gulf of America...
AATCAGCATATCACAAAATACACCATCAACTGTTCTAACGACTTGTCTTTTCTTATTAGAAAAAATAACTGTATATGTATCTGACCAATCAAGTGTAATCGTTACCCAACCTTTATGAGTTAAGCCATTCACTTGAAAACTTATCCCACCTGTATATTCTTTAGATTTAGAAACAGTACAAAATGATTTAGCACCCCATGCCATTAATGCACTTCTATCAAGAAATTTAATTTGGTTTAAAATAGTTTGAGCGATTTGTAATGATTGATTTTCCATGTCTTTAATTATTTATAAATCAAAGATACCTGGAACTATAACAAACTGCAAACATTAGTTAGCAATTTGTTAAATACTTAATTGTCATCTATAATGTAATTCACTACTATTTCATTATTGAGGTACTAACAAGATTTCCTGTTCATTCCTATCGTTAAAATATGCAAGTACATCTTTCTTGTCTATTATCTGTTCAACAATGTCGCAATCAATATTCGAGTTACGCCTATATTTATAAGCAAAAAAGTAAGCGATTTCTCTATCTAATGTCCAGCTAAAACGAAAAACACCATTTTTAATTTCTTTTTTACTACAACCACGAAAGACTTTAATTTGGTCAGGAAGTGAGTTCAGAAAACTTCTATCCTCTTCATTCATAATATGCTCTTTATTTACACGATTGGTATTCAGATATTTTTTAAGAGTTTCGTAATCGTTGTAGCAAAAGTCACTGACGGTATAACAAAAACCAATTAGCATCCAGTAGTCCTTATCTTTAATTTCATCCTTTAGTTCATCAACAATTCTGAAAACTTCATTTCTACCGAGATTACCTGTAGCCGCATCCCAATCAATAGAATCTTCTTGTCGGAGCAAATTTACAACTTCATTTAATAACGATTTTGTGGCATCATCATAATCGATTTCTTCATCCAAATAGGTCACTAAAACTTCTCTAAATGATGTCGGATAATCAATCTTATTTTCTACTGGATAGTTTTCAAATTGTTTAAATAATTGATTTGCGAAGTCTAAACCAATATTTTTACCATGGTCCAGTAAGGCTTTTGCACTAGAGTATGCAATTAAGTATATATACATATTTTATCTATCAATTGTTCAAATAATTTTAGCTTAATTCAAATTCTTAAACCACAATATTTCTCCTTTTTCTATAATTTTATCCAATTAAATTTCAATTCCATTATTGGCTTCTGAGCCTTTAATTATTTGATAAGTCATTCCACTAGCGTAAGCTAATTGAGTTGCGTAGTCAGCCTTAGCTTTTACTACTGCATCATCTATTTTGTTGTCTCCTTTAACTTCGATTATTATGTACCTTTCAGAGCCATCATTTGTTTTAACTTTCACTAGAAAATCGGGGTAATAACTTCTAACGGTATGAGATTCTGGGTCAATGTATCTGATTAAGAAATCTGACTGACCATGAGTTAACATTCCTGTGAACCATACTTTCTCTATTACCTCATCTTTAAGTAATGAAGAGAACATCTGTGACTCTGGGTTGGAGTCAAAACAGTAATTGTCGAGATGGAATGATTTCGACTTGTTTGATGCATATTTTAGGTCATTTATATTTGCAATTAATTCAGCTTTTGCTTTCATTCTATAGAAGCCTTCTGCTGGTTCTTTTACTAATTCTATCTCTTCTTCAACCTCATCAGTGAATGATTTAATAGTATAAAATACATTGAATAACCTTGGGATAATCCAATCGTAAAGAATCTCATTATGCTTGTTTACTGATTTAAGGATATTTTGAACTCCATCAAAAGAAGACTCCAGTACTTTTTTGATTTCTAAACAACTTATTTTACTGAGATGGTCAACTCCTTCTGGATGATAAAGATACCTTGTAATTTCAGCTATTAAGGTAAATTCAGAGAACTCTCTTCTTTCATAATCAGCTACCTCTTCCAGCTTGGTGGAGTCTGATATATTCTTTATATCTCTAACAGTTCTTTTGATTTTATAGTTATCGTAATCAATTTTATCAATTTCCAAATCTATTCCATTTCTCAGCTTATTCTCATTAAGTTGATGAAGTTTCTTGATTCTTTTTATCTTGATTTTTACAGGTGGTGGTACCAATTTAATTTCTACAAGTTCCTTGTCATCACCAGCACTTATCAGGTCATCCATTGATAATTTAAAGTTTTGCTCTAGTTCGCCTTCAAGAGTTTTAATGTTGTCGCTAGATAAATACACCATTCCTTCTTGTTGAACGTCTGAGATGGCTCTTAAGCACCTCATGGTGGCTTGTAATACAAATATTTTAGACTTAGGCTCTCTATGCAGTCCTACTCCAAATAATGAACGACAATTCCACCCTTCTTTTCCTTTGTTAACTAAAAGAATAAATTGCTTCTCAGAATTGGGTCTATCTAGATTTCTGAATTCTCTTAAATCATCATTAGTGGTGATTTTGGGGTCTCCTACATTTATCAGTATTTTAGAAGTTGGAATATCGAGGTCCGATAGAACCTCTTCAACTATTGGTCTTAATTCATTTTGAAGTTCATCTATTGAAGAGGCAAAGAATGCAAATTTAGGCAGCAAACCTTCATACCTTTTGTCCTTGTGTTTTTCCCAGAACTCAGAAATGGCTGTTTTAACAAATGCTTTTGTTTGTGTTTTAACATTGTCAAATCCGTATATTTTAACTTGTTTCAAGTATCTGTTGTCAATAGCATCTTTTAAACCATACGCATATACCACCTCTGGTAACAGACGTTTACCTATATATGGAGTTCCTGTGTAATTATAACATCCAACTACTCTTGAGCCAGAATCATTTAAAGCCTCTGCTAATTCATTTATAGTTACTCTTAAGCTTGTTGAGGTTTTCTTTAGACCAAAGTCTTTTGCTAGATTACTCCCAAAGACATGGTGGGCCTCATCAACATAGATTCCTAACTGTTTTAAGCGTGTTAGTTTGGCAAATCTTTGGTTTGACAATAATTCCTTGTCTGTGTCAATTTCAAACCCATAGAGGTCTTCAAAATCTTTATTTAGGGACTTAGCTTTATGCATAGTTCCACCATCATTGAATAAACTTTCAGAAGCTGATTTTTTCTTATGCTGTTTCTTAAGTATTATCTTTTGAGTGTTAGATATTATAATGTTAAACTTCGAGTTATCTAATGCATTCAATGAGACCCCAGTATCATCAAGAAAGTGGAATTTAAGATGTGTATCCAACCAGTTAACATACTCTGGTGGTATTACCTTTGATTTATCGAATGTTTCAATTTCTTTAAGTGATTGGAGTACTGTTTTATCTGGAGCAAATACTAGTGCATTGTGACAATATCTTGAAGTCTTTGGGTATTTATTAGCTAAGAGAAACTCATAAAAAATTGAAGTAGCCATAAGAACTGTTTTTCCCAGTCCCATTGTTAAAGCAAATATAAAGTTTGGGTAAATCTGTTTGAAGGATTCAATTTGACTAAACACCTGTTTGAACATTTCTTTATCATCTCCTTGAAACTCAGAAGGACCAAACATGTCAAACTGTTGCATTTTTTTGGAAATACCAACATCACTTCTTTTCTCAAACCTTCCTTTTTTCGTGAACCATTCTTCAAATATTTCATAGAGATATTTGTTTCCTAGGTACTCCTTTAAGAACACATACATTTCTAATGCTTCAAATTGTGGCTCTCGTAACCAAGCGTCTGGATTCTCTGGATTGTTAAAGTTTAAAAACTTCTGTGTTAAAGGTTTATATGCATTGTATATTTTCTTTCTATTCTCATCATGAAAATGCTTCAGGTAAGTATAGAATGGAAAATCAATTTGTGATTTTTTCTTTGCCATTCCTTAATTGTTTTCTATCGTTTGTTCTAAAGACTCAGATAAGAGGTCTGTTATTTTAATATGGATTGTACCAGCATCTTCGGGTATCGTATATTCACCTTTTACCGTTTCATCTTTCATCGGAACATCTACAATAGCGGGTTCAAACACCACACCATCATAATTGAAGTCAATTTTGACAGATTCTGTTAACTCTTTCCAATCATCAACATTATCTTTCATCAAAGAGAGCTTCTGGAGAAGGTTCATCGGGTAGAATTGTTTTACCTTTAATACTCCTTTTTCAATCACTACCTCAGCTTCTGAGTCTCTTTTGAATTCAAGATTTGATTTGTCTCTCAATATATCTACAACTTCAACATCTAATTTGTAAGGGTGCATTTCTTTTTGAAGTGAAGCGGCTAAATCTGGTTCATGACCCATGCAGATAAGTAAGAGTTTTTCTACAGGTTTATTAGGTGATGATTCAAATTTCTTTTCGAATGACTTAATATTAAACCCACTTATTAACTCGTTGAGGTCAGCTCTAGTTGCAATTCTATTAACAGGCATAATTTTGACCATTTTACCATCTTTTTCACCGTCATAAATTGTGTTATTTGGTAATGGTTGAATTTCTAAGGCTTCTTTTAATATATCTTTAGCTTGTATAGGGTTTCTAAAAACGTCATAGTTATTTACATTATATAATGAAAAACCAGTATAATATTCAATTGCTTTGACATTGTTCCCATCTTCATTCTTAAATTCAAGTTCTCGGGACTTGTTTAGTAACTCATTTTTTAAAGCATTCAACCTTTTAATTGAGGTCTCTATTGCTCCAAGGTTAATGTCAGCACCTATAAATTTTCGTCCCAATTTTAAAGCTGAAACTTGAGTGGTTCCAGACCCCATGAAGCAATCAAAAACTATATCACCAGAATTGGAGGCAAGTTTAATTATCCTATCAAGTAATGCTTCTGGTTTTTGCGTTGGGTATCCTGTTCTTTCTTTAGCTTGAGAGTTAACTTGAAAAATATCAGCCCAAATGTTAGTTACAATTTGACCTTTATACTGGTCTAGATATTGACGTCTCTGTAATCTCCCTCCTTCCTTCTTTGGGAATTCAAGTCGTTCCTCTCTGTCCATAAGCTTCATTCTTTCTAATGAAACTGCCCAACCATTGGGAGGCGGCTTACATCCTTTATAATCATAAATTAAATTAGGTCTATAATCTGGATTGCCAAGGTTATCTAATTTATAAACTCTACCTTTTTCTGTTTTCCTTGTATACCTTTGCTTTATATATTTTTTTGTAACCTCATCGTGAAGAGAGTATTCAGCATTGTAGGTGTATTCTTTGGTTTTAGAAACCCAAAAAATTGTATCATTAGATATACCCAGTTGTTTTCCAGCATATGAAGTGGCAGATTTTCTTTTCCATAATATTTCATTTAGGAAATTAGTTGAGCCAAATACTTCTTCAAGTATGCATCTTAGTAGATGACTTTTATGCCAGTCACAGTGTAAAAATAGAGTACCTGTATCACTAAGTAATTCTCTCATTATTACAATTCTCTCGTATATAAACTGTAAGTAATCATCGTTAGACCAGATATCTGCATATTGTTTTTCCTCAAAGGCAGAATGGTCATTGTCAGCCTTTTTCCCTTTTAAAGAAATATTCTTTTTGTAATCTGCTTTTGAGTCAAAAGGCGGGTCTATATATATTAACTGAACTTTTCCACGATATTGCTTGAGCAAATGTGACATTACTTGGAGGTTATCTCCCCAAAATATTTTATTCATCCAACCATTAATTTCCTCACCATAATTTTCTTTCAGTTGGGCTGGATAATATTGTGTGGAAGAAAAAGGTCTTTTACCCTACCAATTTAGCATTGGATACCCTTTTATTGGTTCAAATTTATATTGCTCTACAGTTTTAAGTTTTTTTTCGGCTTGTAAATCTAATTTTTCTTGCTCTGCCATATTCTAATATTGTTTTGGGTTACAATAATACCTCATATCACAATCACCGCATTGCCTTGCATTTCGTGTTATGTGAGTATTATCAAAATTCTTTTTTTCTATATTTTCAACTACCTTATCAAAGGTTTCTATCGTTTTACTTATTGTATTTTCGTTCTTATTAAAAGTAATATAAGGGTTAGCACTTTCAACTTTAGGGTAATGCAAATGCATTTTACTTACTTTATGCCCTGTTCGTTCCTCAACTAAGTGAGCATACACTTCTAATTGTCTTCTATAGCGGTCTAGAGTATTTCGCGTGATTTCATCAGTAGCATTTACATCTGGTTTGTCACCAGATTTAAAATCCACTAATTCAACAGTTCCATTTTCACCTTTAATGAGGTCAATAGTACCTTTAAGAATATAATTCTCTTTAACCAATGAAACATCTACCTCAGCTTCTACAATCTTATCCCATTGACCATTATTTTTATCTCTATAATTGAGTATTTGTCTTAATAGTGCTAATTGTTGAGGTTTGTGTAAGTAGGACCTCATCTGTTGGGTAAGAAGATGGTAGTTAGTATTAAACCAGCCTTCGATATTATCATCGGTTAGGTTATCTCGGTCTCCTTTTAGTACTGCTTTATGTATGTCTTCAATGGTTTGATGTAATAATTGGCCATACATTGCACTACCTGTTCTAACTGCTACAAATTCTAATTCATTATAAAATTTATATTGCTGAGGGCAATTTTCATATAAGAGTATGTGAGATGTAAAAGCGTATTCATGCTTAATGTTTGCTGGTTTTATGATTTCTAAATCCAACTTAGTTGCATCAAAAGAAGAGTTCTTCCAAGTAGGAATACTTTCATATAAATTCTTAAATAATTTATTAGGAGAACTCCAACTACCTTTCTTTGTTTTTTCTTCATAACAACTCAAAATCAGTAAATTCTGAGGTCTTGAGAAAGCCGTATAGAACAATCTCCAAAAGTCATAATTCTTGGTTTTCTCTAAAGGCTCAAATGGAGGCTTATGATAGTAATTCTCTTGAAGAATTGCATCAGTTTCTGTGTACTGAGTTCGTGGTCCTTGTCTGCTATTAGGCATACCTGTTACTACAATTGGGAATTCCAACCCTTTTGACTGATGGATAGTCATAAAAGAAACACATCCAGAAGGAGCGAATTCATCAAAGTCTTCGTACTCTTCAATGCCACCGTCATATATAAACCTTAAGAATTGGTTAAATAGATTGGAGAGAAATTTCTCTTTATTCTCTGGAGTAATTACAGTCACATTGTTGAGATATTCATATTTCCAAAGTAATTTAGTGAATAATGCAATGTTATAAGACGCTCTTAAGTCTGTTTTATTAGCATCCAATTTCACATTCAAGTATTTAGAGAACATAGAGAACTCCAACAATTGATAAACTAATGCTGCAAATCCATAATTAGTTCCTTCAGTTAGAGTTAAATGTTGCTTCGCTCTTGTTTGACACCATTGGAGTAATACCTTATGCTCTTCTGGATTCTCACGCAAAGCATTTGCAAACTTCAATTTACATGTTTGATAATAGTCCCAAATAGAAAGCTTTGCAGTATCAGACCATTTTAATATCTCAAATAAATCTGGGAATACAAAAATAATTGCACCGAGCAATAGCTGAACCTCATCTCTTTGGAAAAACAAAGATGAACGTGGTGAGAATATTTGAATTCCTTTTGATTCAAGGTATTCTGCTAATCCAATTACCTTTTGGTTTTTAACTGATTTGAAAAGAAAAGCCACTTGATTTCTATCAGTTAATACGCCTTTATTTTCAAGGTCAATTATGAAGTTGTATACTTCTTTGTAATAGTCTTCTATGGACCCATCATTGGATACTTTAATAACAGATGGATTATTAATGAAGTCACCTTCTCTTGGTTGGATTACTTTATCATATCTAAACTTCTTATCATCTTTAGACCATTCTATTTCAGTCATCCATCTATTATAAAAATCAATAATTTCTGGATGTGAACGGTAGTTGGTAGTTAGTGTTACTTGTTTACAAAGTCCCTTCTCAAAATTCTGAGGAAACTCTAAAATATTTCTGATGGTAGCACCTCTAAAACGATATAAGCCTTGGTCATCATCTCCAACAACACAAAGGTTATTATTCTTACTGGCAAGAAGTAATATTATCTTCTCTTGGATGGTATTTGTATCTTGATACTCATCCACCATTATATATTTAATCTTCTCTTGTATCTCTTTTAGAACTTCTGAATTATTTCTGATGAGGTTGTATGCCTCGGTCTGAATAAATGAGAAATCTAATGAATTATCTTCATCTACTTGTTTAGAGTAAATTTGATAAAACTCACCAATGGCACGAACACCGTGGTCATCTGATTTCTTAAGAATTTCTATGTCCAAATTCTCTTCTCCAACGGTATTGATGTATCCAATTAGTTTGTCTGCCTTAGTCCATTTAGGTGTTTTAAAATCACCAAGTAAATCATCAGCATCTTCAACATCCAAATAGTCTTTAATGTTTCTGTAAATAAAATATCTCTGGTCGAATTGGTCAAGAAGTCTGTAGCTTCTTTTTAGTCTGGTAAACTCTCTATACTCTTCTAAAAATCTAAGAAATATTGAATGAAGTGTACCAATGTACATCTCATTGAGATTGATTTTAATATCAAGTTCTAAAAGTCTATTAGATACCCTTGTGATAAGTTCTTTTGCCGCTTTTTCTGTAAAAGTAGCAACCATAATCTCTTCTGGTTTACTTCCTTTTGAAATAAGGTGTACAATTCTATCTACAAGTGTTTTAGTTTTACCAGCACCTGGGCCAGCTATTATCAATAGAGGACCTTCTGTATTCACAATTGCTTCAAGTTGTGCATTACTTGGAGGATATATCTGATTTTTTAAATCTTCTAAATAGTTACTTTGAATCATTACTTATTTTTCGTTTTAATCAATAATTCAGACGGTTCAATTGATAACACACTACCAATTTCAAATAATACTTCAATACTTGGTTGCGTTCTATTTTGAACATAAGCATTAACAGAGTTAATACTTTTCCCAATAGACTGAGCTAACCATTTCTGGGTCCTCCCTTGGTTCTCCAAAACTTCTTTTATTCTATTCATAACACTTGTGGCCGTAAACTAAAGCACAATATAACAATTATACTTTGAGTATTCTCACAAAATTACTGTGACTTAAAGTATTTTACTTATTAACCTACTTCACTTTTTCAATTTTGATGAAAAGTTAAAACTATGATAAAGATATTTACCATATAAATCTTGCTTAGTCTGATAGAGTGCAGTTCTATTAAAACTAATGTTTTAACATACTTAGTTCAAATAGAAGACTATATTTGCTTAGAAATTACAGATTGAAGTATAGGAAATTATGGCAATAGAGAACGGACTAAAAACAATAAAAACATTATTTGATGGTAGTAAAAAATTTAGAATCCCAGAGTTCCAACGTTCATATGCATGGGAAAAGAAACAACTGGATGAGTTTTTCTATGACCTACACTACCAATTGCCAGAACAAAAGTATTTTTATGGCACTGTACTTTTAAGTCAATCTAGAGAACATGAAGATTTTGAAATTCTAGATATTGTTGATGGCCAGCAAAGATTGACAACTCTTGTTATATTTATTTCAATTTTGATTAAAAAAATTAAGGAATCTGACGACAGCTATAATTCTCAAGTTAAGGAAGATATTTTCATCAAATATCATGGGATTCATAAATTAGTACAAAATTCAATTGATAATGATTTTTTCCAAAATTTTGTGATTAAGACAAATAAGGAAAAGGCTTTAGAAATCATTACAAGTCCTTCTCAAAGGAGGCTTTTATTCGCAAGGACTCATCTGACAAGTTTACTTGAAAAGGAAAAGGTTGGAATTGACAAGCTTAAAATTTTATTAAAAATAATTGAAAAAACAGAAGTCTTAATATATTCTGTCAAAGATTCAGCAGAAGCCACATTAATTTTTGAAACAACAAATGACCGAGGTAAAAGTTTAACTAATCTTGAAAAATTAAAAAGTTTCATGATGTATAAATGTTTCCTATCAAATCAGCCAAACAGTAAAGACTTGATAGAAAATATTGATTCTCGATTTGGTGAAATTTATAGAACATTAGAACATTTAAAATTGATGTTTGAACAGTTAGGCACTGGAATGCCAAATGAGGACCAACTATGTCAATATCATTTTATAGGAGCCTTTTCTTGGAGAACGAAAAAAAATTATCAAGAATATTTAAGTTCTATAAAAAAACATATTAATGAGCTTGTTAAAAAACATGAATTAGAGGAAGCAAATCAGTTTATTGATGATTTCTCCCAATCGTTAAAAGGTTACTTTGTTCAAATAAAATCCTTACTAAGTCAACATCAAACTCAACTAAAAGAAATAATATATTTGGGGAAAATTGCGGTATTTTATCCGCTGATAATTAAAGTTTTTATATCGAATGATAGAAATGAATTTTCGAATTTATTACAGGAACTTACGAGCTTTAGTTTTCGAATTTTTGGGTTAAAGATTAGAAGAACGAATGATGTAGATGTATTCTTGAATAATTTGGCTCGTGATTATAATGGTAATATCAATACTCTTCTTATCAGCATTAAAAAGAAACAGGAGGACGTTTCATCAATCAGTATTGTAGAGAAAAAACTTTCTTCAACTTTTTTTTATAACGAATATGGTTCAGAAGTTAAGAACTATTTCTTTTGGAAATATGAGAATTATTTAAGAGAAAATTTTCAGCCAAAAATAAATGCTATACATATAGATGACTTAATATTAAATAATGAAAAATATAAGCCAACTATAGAACATATTCAAGCAAAAGCTATGGAATGGAATGAAGGCACTACAGATGAAGAAAAACACACATTTAAGGAAGAGTTTGAAAATGCAATTGGAAATTTAGTTTTAGACCCCAAATCTGCCAATTCTAGTAAAGGAAAGAAAAATTGGAAAATTAAAAGTGAGTATTATTTCAACCAATCTCCTTTAAAATCTCAGCTCGAATTGAAAAAGTTTCTTGTTGATGACAATTGGAATAGTAATGCTATTGATAGTAGACAAATAGTTTTACTTAAGTTTGCACGTAATAATCTTTTCGATTAAACTTAACGGATAGCTATCCAGATGTTTGCGTCTGTAAAACTTTAAAAAAACTAGCATTCTTGCTGTCATTTAAAAGTCAAATCAAGATATCAATTGTATAATGATTTGGGTATTGATAATATTTTTTCATTTTTTTTCTAATTCTCTAATTAATTTAGTTAATGTTGCATCATGATAGAAGAAGAAGAATACTATAATTTAAGAGGGGCTTTCCAACCACATTTTTTTTCAATATTTATAAATGGTGAATTTAATATTAAATTTGAAAACGCTAACACAAGTGACTTAGGTACCTTTGTTCATGAATATGTCCACTACTTACAGAATATCTCTACAGTATTTGGATTAAGAAGTAGTTCTGTTTTTTACAATTATTTAATTGATATTAAGAAACACTTTACCTCAAATAGTAAAATAAAACTCCCTCTAGAAGGTGTTGAACATTCAACTGATACCATTGAAAGTTTGAGGTTACTTGAGGCTTTTAATGGAACTACACAATCATTTAATCCTGTGTATGATGAAATGTACCACTCTTTAGAAACCATAAAAATTAATAACAATGAATATAAGATTGTCAAACTAAATTTTTCTTATAAAAATGATAAACCTAAATCTATTACATTAGGTAATCTTTGTGTAAAAGAAGGTATGTCAAGACTCTGTCAGTTACAATTTGATTCTAAAGCAAATCATAATACATTTCCCTATTGTGCTGTTGAATTAATTACTAAAGAAATCAATCCCCAACTATTGAAAGACAAAAGGAAACTAATTTCTTTATGTCTCTTATCATTAAATTCACAAAATTGCGGTTATACGCTATATGAGTTATTAATAAACTCAATAGACGACACTAGTACCAATGGTCTAGAACTCTATCAGAAATTATCAAAAAAAACTACCATTTTTGATGGTAAGAAAACAAAAACCTTAGACGAGGTCCTATTAACATCAACTAAAAACTTTAAGAAATTACTGCAACTAAACTGCAACTCAAAATTGGATTATATAAATAGAATATTTGAAAATATTGAGCTTTCAATTTCGAAAAATGTTCCACCATTACTTACAATCCTCTATAATGATGAATTGGATAAGTTTTCTAAGCTCTATTCTGCTGTTGGTTTTTATGGCCTCCCTCACATTTATACTAATGTAGGCATCAACATCTACCCGTACAATGAAGTTGGAGAAGATTTAGCATTTGAATTTATTGAATTGCTTGGCCAACAGATTGTTATTAAAAGAATAACTAGTAAAGATAATAAAGTCTGTCCGAACATTACAAAATGTCAATCTGATACAAGTGGAAAATTCGAAATTAACGACTCTTGCTATGAGAAGCAATGGACGAGAGAAGAAAAATGTCCATTTACTATAGTAAGTAATTATTGGGAATTAGATAAAAAACTAAGGTAAAAAGTCTAACAACTATTAGAAATCCACTTCTACAACCTACCTATTAACTTTAAAATACTGAATATTATCTACTCCTAGAAATCTCACCTTCTATTTTTTCCATAAAAATTGTCCTTTTAGGTTTATTCATAAATTCATTGACCATGATTGCCGTACCTTCTGCATCGTGTTTAGGCTTAAAGGTAAGGGTTTTAAGAGGTTCAATATCAATTTGTGGTTCAAAGCCTAATTTCTCTTTCAAAACCTCTAGCATGATTGCGTTGGCCCTCTCTCTTTGCTCTTCGTTGACTATGATTGCATCATGAATGGTTAATGGGATAATTCCTTCGGATATTAAGCTAGGAACAATGGAGTCAATAAATATAAATGATTCAATTTGTTGTAGTCCAACGGATAAGTCTTTGTAATTCTTTTGTTTCAATTTTCTTAATATCATTCCAATTCCTTTATATTTGTTTTCAAATGGAATTTTAGATTGATTATAATTTTTTGAATAGTTACTAGAATATGCTAATGCCATCCATAATGACTTAGCTTTACTTCTATCGATTGCATTACAATTAATGTATTCATTATACACATCAGCCAAGTGCTCATACCAAAGTCCATCACAAGTATGTTTCTTATATTCTGGTATTTCTTTTTTCAGTAAATCGACCCATTTTGGTTCATTCTTAATCCTTTGATATATAAGGGGTATAGTGTCTTTTATATACTTATTCTTATAACATAGAGTAAGGTTTACTTCTTCTAAGCTTAAATCTTCATTAATTAATCTATAAATAATATCTAATATGATATTGAATAAAACAGGTTGACTATTCTTTAAATCTAATTGGTATAAATCAATATCTGATATTATGAACTTCTTAAAATATGACTTAAGTGAAGTAAGGTTATTATCAACCCTATCATTTATGTCATTCCGATTAAAATATCTAAGGTTCCTGTTGCTCTTTTCAAAACATAAGATATCATCATAAATAGCTATGAATTGTTCAGTAGTTATTTGGTCCTTATTGTTTTCTAATTGCTGTAATGCTTTTTTTACATCAAGTTCCAACTTAGAAAACCAATTCCTTAAAGCTTTGATATGAGATTTTTTTCCTTTTGCAGACAACTGTTCCTTATTGTGTCTTTTCTTTACATACTTACCATACATACTATTAAGACTAATTGGAATCACTGTCATATCCACAATACTATTAATTGTAACAACATTTTTAATGCCAAAGGTTCTGCACTTACCTTTGGTATATTGATGGTCTTCGATAATTATATTATTAAAGACCATATAATCCAACATCTTCCGATAGGATTTACCATATTTCTGTTGAAGTATAATACTTGATAATGGTACCATCTTATTTTTTTTATTAAATAAATTGGCAGTAATATCCCTAAGGACACCATAGAACCCCTCTATTTCATAGTCAAAGAAAGGCGGGTTAGTCTCTATAGTAGATTGAACTTCGTTATAGAGAGATGTTGGTAGGCTAATCTTGAATTGCTTCTTATACCTAGCCATTGGACAAGATGTTGACAGAAATCCTCCCTAAAGAGGTTATTATCAACATCCAGCCACAGACTGATTGTTTGTTTTTAAAAATGTACATAAAAGGAATTTGTTCTCTACTTATTTAAGCTGGTTAGAGATGGACCTAGTCCTTACCAATGAGTCTGTTCTTATTTTGTCGACCCACTTATTATTTATTATATGTCACAAAAGACATAAATACCGATTACTCAGCTCGTATAATATACGGTTTTTTGATGAGAAATTCAATAGTTTAAGCAACTTTATTTTTAAAACTCTCCAATGATTACTTCTTAGCATGAGCGGACTCAATTAAAGAACGAACCACTTCGGAACTATTATTATTAAACTTAGATGTCTTAGCAAGTTCTTCAAGTTTTATTTTCATCTCCTTACTTATTCTCATAACGAACACTTCGCTTTTTTCTGGGTTAGGTGTTTTCATATTAATTATATTTACCTTATGTTATAATAATAAATATCTGTACATACAAAAAAGTCAGATAACAGAGACAATAGGTAAGACTTATAATTTAATATTAGCCCTTATTGCGACCCAAGAGATATCTAAACGTTCCTTAAATGTACCAGTCTACCAACTTAAATGAAGTATATACTTATTAAAAGGTGATGTTTTTAAGCTAATTACCTATAATTACTTGATGTGATTCATGTCTCTTTAACCAATTGTTGGGTGATATTTAAGTTTTATAGTAATCTCTCTTATAGTAGCTTATCTAATAGTGGTTTCGTATATACATTGAATTGGTGATTATATTCTATAAAAAATCTGGAAGATTGATAAAACTATGTATATACATTAGGTGTAAAATATTTTTTTTATAATTTTTCTCCCTTAAATTATGTAGTCACGTATACATATATAGTTAACTACCTTAATTATCCGATTAAAAGCTATATTTGTTCAATATGTTAGCCATTTATATAAGAATTTCTAAAAAGAAGAAAGAAGGTGAGGATACCTCCGAGACAACCCAAGAAAAGCAAGGGGTTGAATTGGCGACCAGACTTGGATTAGGTTTTGAAATTTATTTTGATAAAGGTATCAGTGGTGCCAACGAAGATGTAGAGTTTAGACCTCGATTCGCAAAAATGCTTCGTGATATAGAAAAAAAGAAAGTTACCGCCGTATTTACGCTTTATCAAGATAGAATTGAACGAAATCAGAAGGTCTGGCAACTATTTTCTAGTATTATTATAAAAAATAAGTGTGATTACTACCCTCAAGGGGTGAAAACGGACTTAAATGACCCAATGGCAAAATTTGCTGCGGATGTTATGAGTGCTAGTAACGCTTTGTATTCTAGCCTAACCTCGGCTAGAGTTAGAGATTCAATTCATGAAAGGGCATTGGAGATGAAGTATAGAGGTCTTTCTGCATACGGATATAAGCATGGTGAAAATGGAGTACTTACAAAAGTTCCACATGAAGCGAAAGTGGTAAAATTAATTTTCAAACTTTCGATGGAAGGTAACGGAGTTTACCACATTGCTAATATTTTAAATTCTAGCAAAGAGAAGATTCCTACTCGATTTAATCAATTTGAAGGTGATACTAAAAGAAAAGACCCATTTACTAAAGAGGAAACTTTACACCCAAAAAAGAAAGTGAGATGGAGAGGTAATGTAATTCATGACATTATTAGGAATAGAATTTATAAAGGCGAGAAATGGATTACAGATATTAAATATGAGAGCCCCATTATAATACAGCCAAAAGAATGGGAACGAGTAAATGCTAATTTAGAAGAGAATAAGAAGAAGGTAGGTAAAAAGACATTTCACAAGTATCTACTTAATGATTTAATAATATGTGGCTCTTGTGGCAGAAAGTTGGTTGGAAAAAAGAGGTTGGCTTCTGGTGACAACTCGTATAAATGTAAAGGAAAGATTTATCCACATCCCAGATGCTATAACTCAAGAGCAATAAATATTAATAAACTGGACTCATTTTTATTAAAGCATTTGTTCCACGATAAGACATTGAAAGATATATTACTCAATCAACCTGTCGATAAGACAGAACTAACGAGTCTTGAGAAGAAAATAAAAAGAGAAAACGCTTTACTAAAGAAAAAACAAAAAGTACTAAAAAAGGGTTACGATAGTCTTTTAGACCCAGAATTCGAGGATGACGAATACATCAAATCTCATGTGTCCAATCTTAAAAAAGAGATTTCTAAACTTAAAAAATATATTGAGGCTCTAGTTGATAATAAGAATAATAGCGAACCAATAAATCGAAAAAACAGAACAGAAAACCTACTATCCCAATATGTAGAAGGACTTGAATTCAATGAAGTAAAGAGGATTGTTCATGATTTAATTGATTGGATTAAAATAGGACACTATAAAGAAGAAAAAAAGATAGGACAATTTATAGTTCTCATTAAGTATAAAAATTATGATGAAACTTCAACTTTCATGACTAATTGGAACGCTACCAAATGGTTATGGTTGAGTCGCTATAGAGGTAAAGCTATTACAGAAGAGGATTTAAAAGAAGACAAGGAACAGCAAGAAGCATTGGATGATTATTATGGTTTGCCAAAGGATAAGGAAGGTAAGAAGCAATCTGTGATGGATAATCCAGACTTGTCAGAAGAAGATAAAATTAAACTAATTACTTCGATTGAAGCTGAATTTGAGGGATACGAAACAGTACAGGCAATGCATGAGGTAATTGAATTAAAGACAGAAGATTTAATCTTTTTCGATTAACGGCCCTAATTATAAAAAATTACAATCTGGTTCTTAGATACTTGTAACAGTTATCAAAACACTTGAATAGTAAATTGATATGAGCTTTTGACGTCATGTTACGATGTGAAACGTCAAATATTTACATGTAAATGTTTGACAATTTGAATATATATATATATATTTGTATATATTATGAATCTTTCAAGTAAAATAAAAAAACAGGTCGCAGGTAAATCTGAATGTGAATTATTTGGCATTAATCACTTAGTAAAGAATAAAAATGATTATCAATCTGTTGCAAAGATTCTATCTAGATTGGTGGGTGATAATGTCATTCATAGATTGGAAGATAAGGCAGGGGTTTACTATAAACCGAGAATATCAAAGTATGGTGCTATTAAACCATCTATGAATGATGTTCTTAAGTTCTTGTTGTTTGATGGAAATAATCAGGTAGCCTATGTTTCAGGGCATAACATCTACAATTCATTTGGCTTCTCTACACAGATGCCAAATGTAGTAACAATTGCTAGTTGTCTAAATAAGCGTTCTGCTGTAATTGGTGGTGTTCATGTTAAGTACATCAAGTCCTATTCGAATATCAAAAAGGAAAATGTTAAACTTCTTCAAGTATTAGATATCGCAAATGGCCTTCAAGACATTATGGATGCTGATATTAGAAGTTCTTATAATCGATTACTTAATATCATTTTAGAATTAAAATATGATGAAAAGAAGCAGTTGATTAAGTTGGGAGAGAATTACCCGCCTAGAGCTAAAAGCTTAATAAATAGTATTTTAAATGACTCTAATAACTTTAAAAAAGAACTTTCAAGACTTAAAATTTCGAACAGTTACAAACCTAAGTATCAATGGAAAACAATAAAAAATGAATTTGCACGAGGATAAAAAAGCTTTTGATGAATTAATTAATTTAACCAAGGAATTCATTGGGATACCAATTCATTACATCGAAAAAGATTACTACGTAACCCTAGCGTTGAAGGGACTTTCACAATCAGAATATGTCAAAAATGGAATATTCAAGGGTGGAACATCACTTTCCAAAGCCTATGGTGTAATCAACAGGTTTTCGGAAGACATTGATATAGTTGTTGTACATCAAGATGGCGAAATAAAAGATGGTATGTCCAAAAAACAAGTTGATAGGGCTGGTGTGACGGTTATGAAATCTGTAGAAACAGCAATCACTGGTAATAGTGCATTCAAATTACTTCCTAATCACGAACGAGAAAAGAAAAGTAATAGGCTTAGACAAACGGCATATGACTTCAAATTACTGTTTTCTAAAGCTAATTTTGGTCAAGTCTCACCATATTTGTTTGTAGACATAAGTAGGATATCTCAGGGAGTGCCTTACGAGTCTATCGAAATTAAATCTTACATCTATGATTTCTTAGTGGATAAAGATGGTGTTGATGATATCAAAAAGTATGGGCTGGAACCGTTCAATGTAAACGTGCTTTGCATTGAGCGAACCTTCTGTGAAAAGTTCGGTCTTGTTGTGAAGTTAGCATCACAATCAATGGGCGAAGTAAAGCCAATAGACAGGTTGAAGGGAGGGGTAAGGCATATATATGACTTGCACATGTTGTTAATGAATGAGCGAATTCAAAAATTTATCTCAGGTAGTGAAAAAGTAAATAATAAATCGTTTGAAGAATTCATGTGTACTATCCTTCAAGATGACTTAGATGGCATGAGTTCAATTAAAGACTATTCAATATACATGAATGGCGTATTTGCTGAATGTTTACTTTATAAGGATATAGAAGCCATTTGGAAGGAATTAGATTCATCTTACAATGGAAGCTTTAAGACAATGGCTTTCACAAACCAACCATTCCCAACTAATGATGAGATAAAAACATCGTTAGAACAGCTTAAAGATTTGTCAATGAGGTTAGACACTTACAAAGCAAAAAATGGTGTTAAATTCACAGTAAAAGAAGATTGATATTTCAATAACTGAATCTCGTAACTCAAATATTACAAAGGTTTTGTGAATATCATTAAGTTTAAAATTAACAACAACCTTAATTATCCGACTTTACATGTATTTAAGATGGATGGTACGTGAAGATAAAAAAGGCGTAGATTTTGGAATATGGAATTCAATTAAAGCATCTGAGCTGTATTGTCCCTTGGATGTTCACACAGGTAATGTTGGTCGAAAG
>Ga0105354_1000855_pt1 | contig 18823 bp, 12 predicted proteins | sample GOMGulsemesocosm_FD_83658 | JGI IMG/M metagenome (GOLD analysis project Ga0105354, IMG submission 83658) | Methane-oxidizing microbial communities from mesocosms in the Gulf of Mexico - GOM9B Gulf of Mexico | ecosystem: Environmental > Aquatic > Marine > Cold seeps | place: USA: Gulf of America...
CTTTTTTGTTGTTAATTGTTTATGCCATCCAATAATCGTTGTTTTAGAAAACCAATTTAAATAATGATATATGTATGCAAAAGCAATAAATATTTGAATTTTCAAATCTACCTTTTCATAAAAAAAAAATTTTAATTCATCATAGACCCCTAATAATTTTGCCAAATTAGCATTCAAGTAATGAAAATTATTCTGAACATAGGTTTCTTTAACGATATCGGAAAATTGATACCTAAATATATCCGTATCTATAAACAGTAATAGTATTGGGAGTAGTAGCATTAAAACTACATTCAATACCCCTGTTTTATTTTTGCTTTTTTTGATGCCATATATCATAAACAATATAGTAAACATGTATAATTGTCGGCAAAAGCAAACCATTAATTAAGATATATATATCTGAAGTAAGGGTGGAAACTGAAACTGTTAGCGTAATGAATAAGCTAATCCATAATGCTTTATTTTTATTTGTAAACAAAAAAACTAATGCATTTATAAACACTAAAAACATTATGCCATTAGTATAGCTACTCAACTTAACTGTTAATAATTGTACGGTTGTTTCATTAAAAATATTTTTAACAAAAGGCAAACTTACTATATAAGGAACTGAATAGACCAACGCTCCGAACACCACTAAGTACTTCCAATAGTTATTTGCAACAAAGTAATTTTTATCTATTATCCAATTTGTTTCCGTTAAGTAATGTAAAGGCCCTAATACGGCATAACCGAACAAGAATAATTCAAATGGCAACATACACGCCAATAGAAATGAAACTATAATTAAGCAAAAATTAATTTTATCGATATTTAATACGCTCATGAATTCAAATATAAACGATTTAATAGGTATTAAAAAAGCCATACATTATTGTATGGCTTTAAATTATTTTTAACTAAAACTATATACTAGTTAACTACCATCTTTTTCGTGTCTATTTTCTTCCCGTCTAAATACAAAGTGTAGTAATACATCCCTGAAGCATAGTTTGAAGCATTCACACTAATTTCTCCTTCTCCTTTTTTATTAACAGCAATTCTGTTTACAATTTGACCAACATTGTTACTAAATACAATCTCAGCCTGACTTACAGATTGTGGTATATAATACCCAATTGTTGATGTACCATTAAACGGATTTGGAATATTTTGTTGTAATAAAGGATTCATTTTACCCATATCAAATTCTGAAACTGGCAACACGTTACAATCACATGTCTCTAAAAGAGTTACTCTATTTTCTAAGTCCGCAATTAATGGTGAAATATCTACTGATACAGACGCTCCATTTTGAATATCTATTTGAATAACAGATCCTGTTAATGTGGCCGCAGTTAAATTTTGTGTGTCCGTATTCACATAAGCTGATAAATCAACCGTATTCGTTCCTCCAGAAATACTTAAGGTATTTGTTGCTAATGATATTTCCTGACTATCAGTTCCCGTTCCATCTTGTAATGCAGATAAATCAACTGTAGTCCCATCATTAGTTAAACTTAATGTTGTACCTGATAAGGATAAATCCTGAGCATCTGTATTTACAGTAGCATCAGCCCAAGTTACCGCTCCCGAACCGTCAGTACTCAATACTTGTGCTGTAGTTCCATCCGTATTAGGTAAGGTATATGCTCCAATAGTCATGGTGTTAGCAATTTGCATTTTACCTGTATTATCTAACGCTGCAATAGGTATTTGGTTATTTATACCCCAGGTCCAACCTCTTCCAGCTGATGAATTCATATTATTTTTTATACTAAAACTAGTCACAGCCCCATATTGATAATCGGTAGTATTTCCCATTGAAATTTTGTAATTATCATTTCCATTCCAAAAACGAATACCATTTCCTGAAACATTATCAAAATCTAAATTTGTTACTTCCTGAATATTATTGGTTGCCAAATCTAAATTTGTTGTAGCTAAATGACTTCCTAAATCATCAGCAAGTGCGCTTAGCCATTGTGTACCGTCCCACACATACAATCCTTTAAGATCGGTATCATAAACTACCATTCCATTTTCAGAAGCTGTTAAGTTTCCTTCTAATGTTGTTTTTTGAGCAGTAGTTAAACGGTTCACCAACAACCCTTTATTTGTATCTTCTAAAGTTAACGATGCATTTGCGTTTGGAGTATCGGTTCCAATACCTACACTTAGCGGATATGTTGCACCTCCCAATACCATAGTATTATCTGTTGTAGCACTAGCATTACTACCTATAGCCACAGCATAGCTTCCGCTAGCTACAGCATTATAACCTATTGCAATTGTATTACTAGCTTTTGGATTTGGATCTCCCCATTCGTCATTACCAGCCAAGTCCATTGAAGTAGCTCCATATCCTAATACGATAGCGCCATCATTTTGAATGATTGTATTCGCTCCTATTGCCACAGCTTCCTGGTTATCTACATCCGTAGAGTACCCTATACCTACTGCGTTTGTTTTAGCAATATTTGCTAAATACCCAACACCTATAGATCCATTTGCAAGCACATCAGATTCAGATCCAATTCCTACAATTTGATTAGCATTCCCATCCACATTATACCCCATAATTACCGCATCATTAGCCCCAGTACTATAGCTTCCTCCGTCTAATCTTGCCGAAGCACCTATAATAATATTACGTGCATTATACTCTTGTCCTGTAGTACCATTAGAACCATTATTTGCAAAATCCGCAAAAGCTCCGACCGCAGTATTTCTATCTGACGTATCAGTATCATTTGTTCTATTGTTATCCCACCCAGCTTTTACACCTATAAAAGTATTTTCATCTGCGTGTTCGGTTGCCGCACCAGCTGCCTGACCTACAAATGTATTTTTTTTCCTACACCTACATCAACTCCTGTGGAATCTCCTACAAATGTATTCCAATACCCTTCAGTAACGTCATACCCAGCTTCATTTCCTATAAATGTATTTCTATATCCAGTAGTTAAATCGTAACCAGCTGAGGAACCTACCGCCGTATTGTCTGATCCAGTTGCTGGATCCGTTGTTGCGGTTGTTGTTGCGTAAATAAAATAGGATGGTCCTGCACTTGCACCAATATATGTATTATCATCACCTGAAGTTGCTCTAGATCCAGAACGTTCTCCTATATAGGTATTATCTGCACCATCGGTATTATTAAATCCAGCAGCGTTACCTAAAAAAGTTCCATCTGTAGCAGTATTATAATAACCAGCTCTAAAACAAATAAATTATCTGCACCAGTAATATTGGTAAACCCAGCTTCGTATCCTATAAATATATTTTCATCTTGATCATTATTGTAACCGGCCTTATACCCTAAAGCTGTTACATAATGCTCACCTATTTGTTTGGTTAATGTTGAATCTCCTACTGCAACATTATAATCATCACTAGTCATTGCTGTACTTGATCCTTGTCCAACAGTATAATTTCCAATTTGGGCACTAGCAACACTATAAAATCCAAAATAACTAAATAAAATTAGCGCTATTTTTAGACTTATATTTGGAATTTCAATTTTAAAAAAATTAATCTCTCTTTTAAAAGAAGATAGATTTTTATTCATCATTATATGGTAGTTTATAAATTTTAAGTCGGCTAAGATAGTAATTCGGAATTGTTATGAACTAAGTATAACTACTTATATTTCCTGTTTTAAACCAAACAAAAAGAAACGTCTTTTAAATATTTTTCACACAAAAAGAACCTAATTTCATGTAGTTAATTTCCATAAAAAAAGCTTCATTTAAGAGTTATTAAAATGAAGCTTTAAGTACATATATATTATTACTATTTTGCAGAATATTGTGTATTGCCTATTATAATTTCTTCCACAACCTCAGGATTCAAAAGTGTAGACACATCTCCTAAATTATCTAATTCATCCGCTGCTATTTTACGTAAAATACGTCGCATAATTTTACCACTACGTGTTTTTGGTAATCCAGATACAAACTGAATTTTATCGCACTTTGCAATTGGACCTATTTTATCTGAGATCAATTGATTAATTTCAATTTTTAAAAACTCTGAAGGCGGAACATCATTATATAATATTACATACGCATATAATGCATTTCCTTTAATATCATGCGGAAAACCAACTATGGCACTTTCTACCACTTGTTCATGTTCGTTAATTGCATTTTCTATTGGAGCAGTGCCTAAATTATGTCCAGATACAATTACTACATCGTCTACTCTACCCGTAATTCTATAATCTCCGTCTTCATCACGTAAGGCTCCATCACCTGGGAAATACATATTTTTGAATGTAGAAAAATACACTTGCTTATATCGTTCATGATCTCCATAAATAGTTCTAGCAATACTTGGCCAAGGAAATTTTATAGCCAGCCTTCCTTTAGAAACTTGTACATTAATTTCGCCTCCTTCTGTTCCCATTAATACGGGTTGAATTCCTGGTAATGGTACTGTTGCAAAGGTTGGTTTGTCATTGGTAATTCCAGCAAGAGAAGACAACATAATCCCTCCTGTTTCGGTTTGCCACCATGTATCAACTATCGGACATTTTCTCTTTCCTACATTAATATCGTACCAATTCCATGCTTCTTCATTTATTGGTTCTCCAACAGTACCCAATGTTTTTAAACTAGATAAATCATATTGCTCTACTAAACTCGTAGGATGTTTTGCTAAAGCTCTAATTGCTGTAGGTGCCGTATAAAATTGATTCACTTTATGCTTCTCACAAATTTGCCAAAAACGTCCGTAATCAGGATAACTAGGCACCCCTTCAAACATCACAGTTGTTGCTCCATTTAATAAAGGTCCATATACAATATAACTATGACCCGTAATCCAACCAATATCAGCCGTACACCAATACACATCATTCTCTTGATATTGAAATACATTTAAAAAAGAATAGGCAGTATATACCATATACCCTCCACAAGTATGTACCATTCCTTTCGGTTTCCCAGTAGAACCTGAAGTGTACAAAATGAATAACATATCTTCTGCATCCATTTCAACAGCTTCAAATCGATCGTTAACTTTTTCTATTTCCTCGTGCCACCAAACTTGATTTTCATGTAACGAAACTTCTAAATCACATCTATTTAAAACAATAGTTTTTTCAATTGATGAGCATTGTTGCAAAGCCTCATCGGCAATACTTTTTAAAGGAGTTACTTTATTACCTCTAAACCCTCCGTCTGCTGTTACTAACACTTTACATGCTGCATCATTAATTCGGGCTGCTAATGCTGTAGCAGAAAAACCTGCAAATACTACTGAATGAATCGCCCCAATTCTAGCACACGCTAAAATAGCAATAGCTAATTCAGGTACCATAGGCATGTAAATACATACTCGATCGCCTTTAACAACATTGTTAGCCTTTAGCACATTAGCGAATTCACAAACTTTTTCATGCAGTTGCTTATAGCTTATATGTTGTGCTTTTTCTTGAGGATTATTTGGCTCAAAAAGGATAGCTGTTTTATCTCCTCTCTCTTCCAAATGTCTGTCTAAACAATTTTCGGTAATATTCAACTTCCCACCTTCAAACCATTTTACTTCTGGTTTAGAAAAATCCCATTCAAGTGTTTTATCCCAAGGTTTTTTCCATACAAAATTATTAGCCACTTCCTCCCAAAAACGTTCAGGTTGTTCAATGCTTTTTTGATACGTATCTTTATATTCTTGAAGTGATTTTATTCTAAGGCTTTGCATGGTCCATTTAATTTTGATGTTAAATGTACAGTTAATTTTATTTTAAAAAAAAATCAAACTATATTTAAAATTTAGCCCCCCATTACTATTTATAGAAAGGGGTAAGATTTTTCATGCTCTTGAACTAAGGGGTAAATAGATTACTCCCAAGTGCAAAAAACAACTAAAACTATGATTAATAAATTTTTACTACTAATCTGTATTGCTTTTTTAAATACCTCCTTTGCACAAAAAAAAACGGATCCTCTACCTGAAGATTTAACACTCGCAAAAGAATTGAAATCTCAATATAGTGATGATGATATCGTTGTACTAAACAGCACAGAAAAAGTAACATTTCAACGTAACAAAAAAGAGAACAAAGTTGTAGTTACACAAAAAAAACATGAAGAATTGATAAATATTAGTTCTAGGTCTGATATTCAAAAATATATTACTTATACCGGAGAATCCTCTATTCAACAATTTGAAGTTTTTTATCGTAATAAGAAAGAAACACAATTTGAAATCCAAGATGAAGCCATTTCTGATGATGATATGTTTCATCATGATGCAAGAGTAAAATATACAACTTTAGATTTTCCTGTACAAGGATACAAGTATTACGTTGAATCACTTAAAAAAACCAAAGACATAAAATACTTTACGAATATTTATTTTACGGATCGTTATCAAACTCAAAAAAAAGAAGTTAAAATAATCGTTCCAAAATGGTTGAACATCGAATTTAAGGAAATAAATTTTGAAGGGTACGACATCTATAAAGAGAATACGTTTGACAACAAATTAAACGCCTCTATAATAACGTACACTATAAAAAACACTAAAGGAGAATATGATGAAAAACAATCTCCTGGACCAAGCTATTTGTACCCTCATATATTAATCTTAGCCAAATCTTTTAAAAGTAATGACAAAAGCTATACCTTATTTAATGAGACTAAAGATTTATACTCATGGTATAAATCTTTAGTAAATAGTATGGACGAACACCCAATTGCTTTAAAAGAGAAGGTTAACGAACTAACACAAAACGCTACTTCAGATGAAGAAAAAATAAAAAACATCTATTATTGGGTACAAGACAACATCAAATATATCGCTTTTGAAGATGGTATTGCAGGTTTTAAACCTGACGAATCTCAAAATGTATTTAAAAAACGATATGGTGACTGTAAAGGAATGGCAAACCTTACAAGGCAAATGTTAAAACAAGCAGGATTTGATGCTCGACTAACATGGATAGGTACTAAACGAATTGCTTATGATTATTCTACTCCTTCATTATCGGTAGACAATCATATGATATGTACACTCATAAAAGATGGAAAGAAAATATTTTTAGATGGTACCCAAAAATTCAACTCTTTTGGAGAATATGCTGAGCGAATACAAGGGAAGCAAGTACTTATTGAAAATGGAAACGACTACATTCTTGAAAAAGTACCTACAATACCATCTATTAATAATGAGGAAACGTATCATTTTTCTGCTAAAATAAATAACAATGCATTAGTAGGAAATGTATCTAGAACTTATAAGGGCGAAAGTAGGGCCTCAATACTACATTATTTTAACTCTTTTAAAACGGATAATAAAGAAAAAGAGTTAACTAACTATCTAGATAATGATGATAAAAATTTATCCGTTTCAAACATTATAACATCAGATTTGGAAAATAGAGATAATTTATTGACTATCGATTACATTTTAAGTCAGCAAAATTCCGTGTCTTCATTTGATAATGAAATATACATTGATTTAGATTATAAAAAAGAGTTTGGAAAATTTGAATTTAAAAACAGAAACACTGATTATTTATTTTCTCACAAAAAACATATTACCTCTAATATATCATTAGAAGTACCAAATGGATATAGGCTTTCAGAATTCCCTAAACCGATTCAAGTGGACACCGATAATTACAAAATTGCTGTTCAATATACTCAAAAAGGAAATATCATTACTTATACAAAAACCTTTATACTTAAAAATGCTATTTTAAAAAAGGATGATTTTGAAGCATGGAATCAGACCATTAAAGCCTTAAGTACATTATACCGAGAACAATTAATATTAACTAAAGCATAATAACAAAAATGAATATTAAATTTTTACTCTTAATACTAACGTTTTGCATTCCATTACTAAATAATGCACAGGTAACCAGTACTAAATACTTAGAAGAATCTAAAGAATTTTCTTGGGGAAATGACCCTTTTTTTAATGACAAAATCCCAGAAAAATGGAAAAATGAATCTGCTGTAATTATTTACAAAAACATAAGTTATCAATTAGAAAAATTTTGGGGAAGAACCTCTGTAAAATTAAATTATATAAAATCAACTAGAAAACGAGTAAAACTTTTAGATAAGGCTGCTGTTGACAATTTTTCTGAATTGTCATTTGAAAACAAGTACAATCCTTCTGAAAGAATGAATGTGTATATGAAAAAATCTAATACCATATTAGGTATTAAAATAATTAAACCCAACGGAAAAACTATTAACGTTAATGTTAGTGATGAAGCTGTTGTTACTGATGCAGTAACCAAGGTTGCTGTTCCGAATTTAGAAGTAGGAGATATTATTGATTACTACATTTATAAATTGGATTATGATGAGTATGAATCTATGAGTTATCAACCCGAAGAACACACGCTAACTGAAAATTATCCTATTGTAGAATTCAAGCTTTTTATAGAATCCCAAAAACAGTTTTTTATTAATTTTAATTCTTACAACGGGGCTCCTAAATTAAACAAAATCGATTCTCCAAAAAAAACAATCAGACGTTATGAAATGGTTGCAAGCGATTTAGAGAAAAGTGATTTCCCAAACTGGTTTTATCCTTTAGCTGATTTACCTTGTTATAAACTTCAAGTCTATTATGCTAGAAGTGGTAGGTACGAAAAAACCGTTTCAGCTTTTTTACCAGAAGAACCGAGCATCATAAAAAAAGAAGTTAACAATGAAGATTTAATAAAATATTACAACCGTAAGTTTAAACCTTATGGTAATTTAGGTCCTATTGAAAAATATTTTAAACAAACATCTGCTAAAAACTATCAGCAAAAGGCTACTAAAGCATACAATTTTATTCGCCATTATTACCTTACAAGACTTCTAGAAGCTGTTTATGGTAGTGAAGCAAAAATTTTAAACCCATACGAAGTGTATGGAAGTAATGGTTTATTTTTCCAGAATAGAGTTAATTTCATTAATTACTTCATTGCATATTTAAAAGACAATAAAATTCCATACGAAGTTATAGTTGGTAAAAACCGATATGATGGCGCAATTGAGGATTTACTACTTTCAAGAAACTTAGAGGCCGTTTTAAAAATTAAAACAAAAAAACCATTGTACATATCTTTACTTGGAAAACATTCTAATATAGGATACATTCCCCCAACTTTAGAAGGAATAAATGCATATGTACTTACTTATAAAAAACATAAACTAGAAAGTATAAAAAAAGGAAAACTACCAGTATCATTAGCAGAAAACAATGAAAGTTTAACTAAAATGGATTTATCTTTTAATGATGATTTTACAAATATTAATGTTGTTAGAAACAATGCATACAAAGGGCACTCAAAAACTGAAAAACAAGACGACATCCTTTTAGTAAGAGATTATATTAATGCTGAACACAAAAAGTATAAAACCAAATCTTATCTGGAATTAGTAAAAAACAAAAAACTTAAAGCTAAACAAGCAAATGAGCTAAACGCTTTATTTGAAAAATTAGAAACAAAACGAATAGAGAAGCTTATAAAAACAGCTCAATCTGAAACAGATTTAGAAAACATAACCAATTTTTCTTTTAAAATTTTGGAAACAGGGAGAGACAATTTCAACGATTATTTTGTATATGAAGATACTTTCAGTGCAGAAAACAATTTCATGAAAAGAGCTGGAAAAAATTATATTTTTGAAGTGGGAAAATTAATTGGTGGTCAAATTTCATTAAAAGATAAAACGAGAGATGCTAATGTTTATAGAGATTATGCACGCACTATTAAAAATGAAATAAACATCAATATTCCTGAGGGATATACTGTTAGTGGTTTAGACAAATTAAACATTAACATCACCAATGAAACTGGCGGATTTTTAAGTGTCGCTAATATCGAGGATGGAAAATTAACCATTACTACACATAAAACTTATGCTCATAATTTTGAAGCGAAAGAAAACTGGCCAAAAATGGTAGCCTTTTTAGATGCTGCTTATCAGTTTACACAAGAGAAAATATTATTTAAAAAGATATAACATCTTATATTGCATAAAAAAGGGCGATAACATAGTTATCGCCCTTTTTTATGCAATATAAGAGTAACATTATTCATTACTCAACTTCTTTACAAAAGTTTCAAATTCTTCTATAAACTTAACATACTTTTCTCCAGTTGCAGGACCATTGAATCCTGTATGAATTTTACGAACTGTTCCTTTTTTATCGATAAAAATTGTTGTCGGATAAGATAATATATGATTCAACATTGGTACCTTTTCTGCTGCCAACTCTTTGTTTGCAGAACCAGTTTGGGCTATCAAAATTGGATATTCGATACCTATTCTATATTTTAATCGAGTTAAGTTACTTGTAGCTTTTTCTAATGTTTTAGCGTTTTCAAAAGCCAAAGCTACTAGCTCAACATTACTATTCTTGTTTTCCTTATAGAATTGACTTAAATACTTACTTTCATCCAAACAATTAGGGCACCAACTGCCCATAATTTGAATAATTACCGCTTTATTTTTAAATCTATCATCTTTTAAGCTTACCTGTTTCCCTTCCAAATCTGGAAATGAAAATTCTATTTTGTCATACCCCTCTTTTAAAAAGGTTAATGTATTAGGGTCAGTCAATTCATAATTATTATTTCTCACAGCAACCCAAGGTTCTTTAAAATGATTTCCAGAATAAAACATTCCTGAGCTAATGCTATCACCTTTGATAAACCCATCAAATAAAAAGGAATGGGCACCATCAAAACAACTTAATTGTAATTTATTATTATCTACAACACCATCTAAATAACGATAATCACCGGTTTCAGTTAAAAATGTTCCTGTAATTTTATTATCCTTACCGTCTTTAAATATCCCTTTGGCTTTATAACTATCTTCCGTATTCGGGCTAAAAGTTACTTCCCATTCCCCTTCTACTGGGATATGTGTATTTGAGGTTGTTGGATAGCTAAAATGTACATCGTATATTGCTGTAAAAGGTACCCTTTTATTACTAGGACCTTTTGAATAATAGCCTTTCAAATTACCTTTGTCATCAATAAAAGCATTTATGTTAGCATCAAAAACTGGCATTTTTATATGTATTGAATCTCCTTTTACATGAATATCATCAACTACTATTTTTTCAGTTGCATTATAAATGGTTAAGGTATTGATAGTATCTACTTTAAAAACAAAAGGCAGCTCCTTTTGATCTTTAATAGCTAATGAAGCTCTATAGGTCCCTACTTTAAATTCTTTATATATTATTACCTCTTCTTGTTTGTCTGTTTTACAAGCCATAAAGACTAATAAACCTATAAGAACTACTATTTTTTTCATGCTGCTTTTTTTTTCGATTTAAAACTACAAAAAAAAACTGTCTAAAAAGTTATATAAATTAAAGTTTGTCAAACTGTCCCAATAGCTATCGGCATGTCAATTTTTATTAGCTACAATACCAAAAAATATTTCGACAGGCTCAATATGAGAATCAATTTTTAGTACTTCTCTTAAAATTCTTTGTTCACTTTTCCTTACTATTTCTTTTTTAATAACTAGCCCTAATTGTTAATTTCAAATAACGATAGTTCCACAATGATACTTATGCCCCTAGTTAACAATCTTGTATCCCTAAATAGATTGAGTTTAGTTTTAAAAAATTAAATTGGTAAATTAATTAAAACCTCTTTTACTTATGAATAAATTTATTGTAAGAAACTTAGTATGCCTATTTGGTCTATTATTTTTTATCAATTGCAGTGACGATGAAACCTTTGTTGCAAATTCAATTCCATTAACATCTATTACTATAGAATCTAACGCTACAACGGTTCAAGTTGGAGATCCATTTACGTTTACGGCAAACGGTAATAATGGTGTAGATTTAACATCAGAAGTGATATTTCATATTGATGATGTTGAAATATCAACTAATTCCTTTACAACTCAAACTCCAGGAACCTATACGGTTATGGCAAAATTTGAGTATAATTCTACAATGCTAACCAGTAATGAAATTACTTTAATTGTTACTGAGCAACCAATAACAAACTTACTTCTCTCGTCTAATGTATCAAGTGTTGAAATTGGAGGGAGTTTTGCTTTTAGTGTTATAGCAGATAACGGTTCTGATGTAACTGCTAATGCTAGTTACTTTGTAGATGACGTAGAGGTTTTTAACAATCCATTTACACCAAATGCGACAGGACAAATAATCGTAAAAGCGATTTATGTCTACGAAGGTAATAACATCGTAAGTAATACACTTGCATTAAATGTTACTGCTGTAGAAACAAGATTCAATCTTTTTGATGAAGTTATCTTTTACGATGGGTATGCTGGTACTGTAAGCGACCCTGTACCTGCCGGGATAACACGAGTTGATAACACAAAATATGCTATTAAAGTTACAGATGTTCATTTGAGTGATATTAGTGATAAACTATCAATGGAAATTACCATAAAGGCTTTTTGTGATAATTATGATAGAATTGGTCATGTTAATATTAGTTTAGTCGACAAAGGTCTACCTTATAACAGTACTAATATTGCCAATACCATTGAAGTAGGAAGGTACATAACTCCTTTTATGGATAAAAATGTTCAACCTGATGAAGTGCCATATATTTTTGAAGTAGATAATATAGCTAAGCTATTAAAAGATCCAGCTATTTATGCAAACTATGATTTCTGGGTTGAATTATCTGTATTTGGAGTTCCATATGCAGCAAATACTCAAATTGCAGGATGTGCAGGATTAGACGAAGTTTTTTACGGAAGTTTGGATTTCATATCTACAGCTGAAACAGTTAATCAAGCTAATCAATACATTAAACCAGTAGTAACAAATATTGATTTTAATAATTATAATGCTACTGATATTATTGGTCAAACAATAAAAACAATTAACATTGATATCGCTACTCCTATAACCAATGCACAGTTGCATCTAATTACCTCAAATCATGGAGCTAATACTAATGGGGAAGAATATAATAGGAGAGATCATTATATTTATTTTGATGGAGCAAATATAGATATGTATAAACCTGGTGAAACATCATGTGAACCTTATAGACAATATAATACTCAAGGAAATGGAATTTATGGCCCTTCGCCTAGATCAGATTCACAATGGCAATCTTTTAGCAACTGGTGTCCTGGAGCAAAAATTCCTATAAGAACCTATGACTTAGGAAATTTAAATGCAGGAACACATACATTTAAAATTGAAGTTCCAGATGCTGTATTTGCTAACGGAGAAGGAAATATTCCATTATCATTATACATACAAGGTGATCAATAAAAAGAACTCCGTTCATTATTGGTATTTGAAGTAAATGGAACACCTAAAAAATGTTCTTTACAATTAATTTCAAGAATTAACACTGCAAAAAAAAGGCCTCACATTGTGAGGCCTTTTTAGTATAATTATGTTTTATATGATTAACCCAAATAAGCCAATACATTCTTTTCAATACGAGATTCAATATTAGCTAAATCAGCTTTTACGAATTGTTCTCCCGTAATTTGTTCATATAGCTCAATATATCGCTCAGATATTTCATTGATTTTCATCTCTGACATTTCCGGTATTTGTTGTCCGTCTTTTCCTTGAAATCCATTTTCAATTAACCATTGTCTTACAAATTCTTTTGACAATTGCTTTTGTGTTTCCTTAGCATCTTGGCGTGCTTGATATCCATCAGCATAAAAATAACGTGACGAGTCTGGCGTGTGAATTTCGTCAATCAACAAAATTTCCCCGTCGGTTGTTTTTCCAAATTCATATTTAGTATCCACTAAAATCAATCCTCTTTTAGCTGCAATTTCTGTTCCTCTTTGAAATAATGCCTGTGTGTATTTTTCTAAAACTTCATAATCTTCTTTAGATACTATACCGTTTGCTAAAATTGCTTCTCTAGAAATATCTTCATCATGTTCACCACCTTCCGCTTTTGTTGAAGGGGTAATAATTGGCATAGGTAATTTATCATTCTCATTTAAGCCATCAGGCAATGCAACTCCACACAAAGTTCTCTTACCTAACTTGTACTCCCTAGCAGCATGACCAGCCAAATACCCACGGATAACCATTTCTACTTTAAAAGGCTCGCATAAATGCCCAACTGCAACATTAGGATCTGGTGTAGCAAGAATCCAGTTAGGAACAATGTCCTTTGTTTCTTGCATCATTTTTGCTGCAATCTGGTTTAATATTTGTCCTTTGAAAGGGATTTGTTTAGGCATAATAACATCGAATGCAGATAACCTGTCCGATGCAATCATCACTAATTTTTCATTGTCAATGTTGTAAACTTCTCTAACCTTCCCTTTATAAACGTTTTGTTGTTTCGGGAAATTAAAATTTGTGTCGTTAATAGTAGTACTCATTAGTTGCGTATTGTAGTAGTAAGTTCTTATTCGTTTTCTATATTCTTGTATGCTTCAATAACTTTTTTAACCAATCGATGTCTAATTACATCTTTTTCATCTAGGTGTATAAACCCTATTCCTGTAACTCCATTTAAAACAAGTAAAGCCTCTTTTAATCCAGAAACTGTTCTTCTAGGCAAATCTATTTGTCCAGGATCACCTGTAATTATAAAACGAGCGTTTTTACCCATACGAGTTAAAAACATTTTCATTTGGGCACGAGTGGTGTTTTGTGCTTCATCTAAAATAACAAAAGCATTATCTAAGGTTCTACCTCTCATAAACGCCAAAGGTGCAATCTGTATTATTCCTTTCTCAATATGTGACTCTAATTTTTCCGATGGAATCATATCGCGCAAAGCATCGTATAAAGGCTGCATATACGGATCTAATTTATCTTTCATATCTCCAGGTAAAAAACCTAAATTCTCTCCTGCTTCAACCGCCGGCCTTGTTAAAATTATACGCTTAACTTCTTTTGCTTTTAATGCTTTTACCGCCAAAGCAACTGCCGTATATGTTTTACCAGTTCCTGCTGGCCCTACCGCAAATACCATATCGTTTTTAGCAGATGTCGTTACCAACTTTCGCTGATTTACAGATTGTGCTTTAATCATTTTACCGCCCACCCCATGCACTAAAATAGAATCGCTATTCTTGGCTGTTTGAATATCTTCAACGCCGTTTGAGGTTAGCACGCGTTCAATGATATTTTCATCAATTTTATTATACTTAGTAAAATGCGACACTAACATGCGCATTCGTTTATCAAACTCATCTAATATTTCTTCGCCACCAATTGCTTTAATTTTATTTCCCCTAGCTATAATTTTAAGCTTTGGAAAATATTTTTTTAAGGAATCAATAGTAGCGTTTTGTTCTCCGCAGAATTCTCTAGGATTAATTTCAGTAAGTTCAAATACAAGTTCTTTCAAATGCTAAAGTTTTTTTGTTAAAAATTAACTAAAATTTCATTAGATTTACTCCACAAAATTACGCAATTTTGCCTAGGCAAACCTAACATTCAACAATATATTAATGGCAATAATTACCTTAACAACAGATTTTGGATTAAAAGACCATTATGTAGCTTCTGTAAAGGGTACTATTTATTCTGAAATACCAGAAATAACCATTGTTGATGTCTCACATAAAGTTACACCTTTTAATTATAATGAGGCTAGTTATATAATAAAAAATGCCTACCATAACTTTCCAAAAGGAACAATTCACATCATAGGTGTTGATTCTGAGTTAAATAGTGAAACACAACATTTAGCAATGTTATTAGACGGGCACTATTTTATATGTGCTAATAATGGCATTTTATCCATTCTGAACACAACTAAGCACCCTGAGAAGGTTATTGAAATTACGACACATCAAAATCCTCACGATAATTTTCCTGTAAAAACAGTTTTTACAAAGGTTGCCTGTCATTTGGCCAGAGGTGGTAATTTAGCTGTTATTGGTAGACCTTTTAATAACCTTAAAGAAGTTACTAATATGATGCCTGTTGTTAACCCTGATGAAACCATTATCGTTGGACATATTCAGTATATTGATAATTATGGTAATATTATTACTAATGTTTCAAAAGAATTAATTACTCGTATTGCTAAAGGTCGAAAATTTAAAGTAACTGTTAGAAATTTTGTTTTTGACACTGTATATAATTCCTACGGTGAGTTTGTGAATTACGATTCTCCAAAAGAAAAGAGAGTTCATGAAGGTAAAAAAATTGCGCTATACAATTCCAACAATCATTTAGAAATTGCATTATATAAAAGTAGCCTAGAAACTGCTGGAGGTGCTTCTACCCTTTTAGGGATTAGCTATAGAGATAGTGTTTCTGTTACTTTTTTTGAAAAAGAATAAATATTTATGTTAGTACGCATCGTAAAATTAAGTTTACAAGAAGATAAGATTAAAGAATTTTTATCAAATTTTAATAATCAAAAAGAATCAATAAGACACTTTCCTGGCTGTCAGTTTTTAGAATTGTATAATGATAAACATGCAAAAAATGTGTTTTTCACCTATAGTTATTGGGATAATGAAGATGCATTGAAGAACTACAGACATTCCGAACTATTTCAAGGAATATGGGCAGTAACCAAGCCTATGTTTAATGCAAAACCAGAGGCCTGGAGTGTTGACAAATTAGAGAGTTTGACTTAAACGCTTTAATTAACCTCACTAACCTCGTTCTCGTTTTTATAAATTGTATTCATTATAAACGCATAGATACTAGCGCTCCTATCATCAGATTCTAAAAAAAGGATGTTATGCCCTGATGTCATACCTGTTTTCATTAAAATTAAATTGCTAGAGCTATTGTTCTCTCTGTATTTAGCCACACATTTAGCTACTTGCCAATAAGGTGTTTGCGCATCTAAATATCCTGAATAAAACAACATATTTGGATATGCTTGTTTTTTAATATTCTGATATGGAGAGTATGATAACATATAATCAAAAAACTCTTTGTTATCAGGATTCCCCCACTCTTTATACTCCGTAGTCGTTAGCGGTAAATTTTTATTTGTCATCGTATTAATTACGTCTAAAAACGGACGATCAAAAATAAGTGTTCCAAACAAATCTGGATAATTATTGGCAGTATACCCCATAATCAATCCTCCAGCACTTAGCCCATGCCCTACCATTTTTTTGGTAGGCATTTCATATTTGTTTTTTAAATAATTGGCTCCAGTAACATAGTCTTCAAAAGTATTTTTCTTGTTTAGTAGCCTACCCTGATTATACCAATCTTGCCCTAAAGTTTCGTTTCCTCTAGTATGTACATACGCTACAATAAAACCTTGTTGAGCTAATAACAATTCATTAGCATTAAAAGCTCCATAACTCACACCTCTATATGCTCCATAAGCTTTTACATATATTCCTTTAACAATTTTTCTAATAGAATACTTGTTGTAAAATACTGTAATTGGTATTTCTGTACCGTCTTTCGCTTTTGCCCATTCAAGCTTGGTTACATATCCTTCTCTATTCTTATTTTCGTTTAACTCCAGTTCTGAAATGATTTCTATAGCTTCATTTTCAAAATTTATCTTTCTCTCAGAAAAAGGTAACAAAGGTGATTGATAATTTAATGTTATGGTATTTCCTTCAACTTTACCAAAATCAAAATAATTGTTCTTTTCTTTAAAAGAAAACTCTCTTACTTTAGAAAGTTGATTCTTTTTAAAATATTTTAGTTTTAATCTTGTTTTATCATCTTCTGCAACAACAATATAATCCTTCGTTACACTTAAATCTTGAAGTACATTTTTAGTTGTATATATGGTTTTCCAATCACTGTCTGAAGTTGAAACTTCAGGAATACGTACAATTTTATTTTCTGTTCCTTTTACGAGTGCATAAAAAGGTCCCTCAGTAAATTGTTCTACAATATAATAACGATCTTTTTTTCTCTTAGACACCGATTTAAACTCTAGTGATTGTTTATCCAAATCGAGAATGTAATTTTCGTTTTCACTTTTACTTTCGCTAACTAAAATAAGGTGCTTTTTTGAAACTGTCTTTTTTAATGCTAAATAAAATGTTTCATCCATTTCCCAAAATAGCAATTTATCATTCGTTTCTTTATCTCCAATGGTATGTGAAAAAACTTTGAACTCTCTTCCTGTAGCATCTTGTTTTATATATATTATTTTTGAATCATCAATGCTAATAAAACTTGACACATTTGCAATACTATCCACCAATGTATTACTTCCAATAGGTTTGACAATTAAGGTTCCAAACAAACCACTATCTTTAGTGTAGTTATAAATTATATGCTTCTTTTTTACTTCAAAACTCCTCCTACGGTAATTTAAAATACCTTTTGTTGCATTGGAACGATTAAATATTCGTTCTTTTTTTGAATTAGGTAATACTTTAAAGTAAATTATATCTCCTAATTCATCTTGCTCCCAATAATATTCTCCAACTACTTTAGCCTTTTCTGTTTTATTCGTTATTGAATCTTTTTTATAGATGTTAGCAAAACTAAATTGCTTCTTATAGTTTTTTAATCGGTGCAATACATCATGAGCGTAATTATTTTCTTGCCTTAAATAATTTGTTGTATTGGAATCCTTTTTCTTGGACAGCCAATGGTAATCATCTTTTATTTTAGTACCATTAGCATATACATGGGTATATTCTTTCTTTAGCACTTGGGGAACAGCCAAAGAATCAATAGCTATGTTTCGATATTCAAACTGTTTAGATAATGGCGTATGTTTTTCTAAATCTGATAGGTCTTGTTTAGTCAGTTTTGGATAGTGCTTACTTTTCTCAAAAGAATCCCAAAAAGAACTATCATAAGTATTAGAAAAATATCGCAAACTTGATTGAGGCATAATACCTAATAAATCATTTTCTGGTAACTTTTTAAGTTCACTAGTAACTCCAGTGTTATATAACTGTAAAATCCTTTTACA
>Ga0105354_1000856_pt1 | contig 18817 bp, 13 predicted proteins | sample GOMGulsemesocosm_FD_83658 | JGI IMG/M metagenome (GOLD analysis project Ga0105354, IMG submission 83658) | Methane-oxidizing microbial communities from mesocosms in the Gulf of Mexico - GOM9B Gulf of Mexico | ecosystem: Environmental > Aquatic > Marine > Cold seeps | place: USA: Gulf of America...
AGTGATGCTAACGCGATTTTTACTTACACGTTTATGTTGTGAATTTAATGCCATTATTTTATTCCTACCTTCATTATATAATGATTATTTCAAATCGGCTTGTGAAGTTATTTCAGCTGTTTGTGTATCGAAGGCCACTTCAGCCGCTTTCGCTATTTTACCACCATCTTCTTCATTATAATAAGTATAAGCAATTGTTGTGTAGGTCATTGAAAAATTTTCTGATGGTTGAGTACCGTCACTGCCTGCAATGTTATAGCTTGACATACGTGCACTTTCTAACGTTAGAATTAAATAAGGCACCAAGCCTTTACCTTCTCTATTTGGCTTAGTAAAAACGATCTCAATCTTTTTACCTTTTTCACCTGGTGAAAATAAGAAAGTTGTCAAAAATGGACTTGCGCCATCTAACTGTTTTGAGCATTGAACTTCACCAAGGGCAACCATGCCGCCATCATTATTATCAGAATTACCAATGTCTACTGATACATTTCGCATGGCACTCCATGTCATCGAATCTAAAGCAAAGAAACCTTTCTTACCGCCGATATCCGTTACCGTTGCTGAACCTGTAATTGTGTCATTTCCATCAATTCTCATGTAAATTGAAGCCATATTTTATTCCTCGTTGTGTTTATATAATTACTTGGTGTAAGACTATGAAATATTACTCTTTAAATCGGTAAATAAAATTGTAATAAATAAATAAGGAATAAATGTGAAGATTCCTAAAAAATTTATAAGCCGATTTGGTTAATTAACTTCTCGGTCTAGGCAATAAAATGAAATAACCATGCTGTTATAACAATTTACCAACTAAATTCTGTATTCCCGTCATTTTCAGTATCCTTTGAAGAATTAACAGTATTACCTGAGGAAACCTCCCCATCTACTGGTCTTGAAACCTTTGTAGTTGACTTAGAATCATTAGCTTTATCATTTATAACTGATACTTTATCATCTGTCGAGTTGTTATAGCTCGTCGGAGCAGTCAGGTTGTTTTCAGGGAGTTTAGCTTTCTCTCCACTGATACCTGTAACCAGATTAATTTGACCTAAGACCTTATCATTACCTGATACTAACTCTTCCATTAATTCTGGCAGAGACATATACCCCCATCGAATCGCTTTTTCTAGTAAATACGACACTGGGCTATGCGGTTCACTTTCAGAAAAATACTCGGCTATATTACGTAATTGATGAAAAGCAGCATCTCTATTCATTGGCTGCTTACCTCCTTCAATAACCGCTGTCTCAACAAAAGCTGTTCGATGGTTAGTTGTTAACGTCTGTTGGTTAACTTCCTTTCTCATATTTTCGTCTATATTTTCATCCATGATTTTTTCATCAATCGTTTTTTCAATCGGTGCTGATTTAGCTTTAGCTTTATGTTCAAGCGGCCAGTGCTGAAAACTATCTCCAACTAAGTATTTTATTGCTTGTAAACAATCAGACAAATTTGTTTTTAGAAATTGAGTGCTAATAGCTGAGAAAGACAACTCTGTCATCCTACTCTTTAACCAAATATCAAGCGTCTCCATCGACTTAATTGCTAAATCAAGGGCTTCAATTGACTCAGTGACTTCCCCTTTATATGAGGGGAAATCTTTTTGTGCTCTAGCTTTAAGCGCCGGTAACGTGCCTGCCTTGGTAGCAGATAGATATTTTGTAAGATTAACATCTCCTATTAATGCAAACATTTGTAATGGCATATATAACAAACCACTGCCATTGCTTTCCCCTAATAATTGAATCAAAGGTTTAAGTTGCAGTTCTGCACGCTCAGATGCTTGCTCCGAGGTGTCGGAAGATTTTAGTTTTTCATCGGGTAAATAAGGATTTATATCAGGCCAAAAGGTTTCAATAAAGGGCGTCAGTGTCGCCAAACTAAGGGCTATTTTATTAATAGAATCCCTTTGAAACGCGAGTGACATAACCCACCAGCAGTAAATCTCTATGTCTTTACTTTCTTCAGTCAATGTTTGCCAACATGCATCACTTACTGCTAGCCAGTTTTTTTGGTTTTCTTCAAATAATTCTTCATCGTTTGATGAGTCAGGAGTTTCAACAAATCGTCGAAACGAAGATTGAGCAGCATTAAACGTATTACGTAAAGCTCGATATTGTGCACGTTCCCCTTTTAGGTAACGCCCAGAAGGTTTATCCCCTTCAATAGGTTCTAACAGTTGTTTGTAATCCAAAAAAACCTCATTAATCTTTACAATAAACCAAGAGAAAATATTTACTCTCATCATTAAAGTAATTGGAAAATTGTTTTAGAGCAAGGGATTACTTAATTTAATATACGCTTAAAAGAAGTGTTAGCCTTTGCTCAATAAAATGTACTCTAAAGTCAAAATAATAATTACAACGTTCACTGGTCTAATTGGGATTTCAACGTTTCAAAAATTATCATAGCTTTATCGAAATCATATGCATCAACAGCTTCAGTCAGTTGGAACAGCTGCTGAGAATATTCAGTACCTTGGAAAAGTGGTTCAAGTCGCTCTACAGCATCAGTAGCATCGGTATCAAAATCTTCAATTAGCTCTTCCAATTCAGCAAAAATAGTTTTGATTTTATCTCTATCTAGCACTTGTGATTGAACTACCGATTTGGCTGGAGTAGATAATTTATTTAGTTCTGCAACGACAGGCACTAAATCTCGTATTACGTTTTTCAACAAGCTTTGTATTTCTTCATTAGCGCCACTATTAACGTTCAATATCCCTGCATCAAACGCATCTTCACAGGCTTTCTCTAATTGTTTTGCTGAGTTCTGTATCGATTTTGCGCCAATATTTCCTGCCGTTCCTTTGAGTGTATGGGCATATCGTATCGCTGCCTTGTCATCACTATCTTGAAGCGCGTCTAAAAATTGTTGTTCGAAATTTTGATAACTAGCTGCAAAACGTTTTAATAACTTTAAATAAAGGGTTTTATTATTTTGAGTAACAGCTAAGCCGGCTTCGGTATCTATGCCTAATAGATCAGGTATAGGTGTTTGGTTACTGTCATTTGTTGGTAAATCAGATTGAGTTGTCATTCTTGCCTTAGGCTCTTGTGGAGTTATCCATTTAGCCATAGTGATAAACATGCCATTAACATTAATTGGTTTAGCAATATGATCATTCATACCACAAGCAATCACCCGCGCTTTATCTTCAGCCATCGCATTTGCTGTCATTGCTATTATAGGTAAAGATTCATATTTAGCTTGTGATCTTATTGCTTTAGTTGCTGTGTAACCATCCATCACTGGCATCTGACAATCCATTAAGATACCGTCGAATGACTGTTTTGTTAGTTCATCAAGCGCTTCTTGACCGTTTTCAGCTAAGGTAACGGACAAACCATTCATGGTTAGTAATTCCATCGCCAGCTCTTGGTTCATTTCGTTATCTTCAACGAGCAATAGCTTTACACCTTGCAACTGATCAATAGCATCCTCAGCTAAGTTATCTTTTTCTGCGACATGGCGATCACTAACAACATCTTTGCCCATCGCTAATAAAATAGAATCGAGTAATCCTGAAGCAGTTACTGGTTTAGTCAAAAAGCCACTTACATCAATCTTATTTGCCGCATTTGATAGCTCCTCACGGCCATAAGCAGTTACCATAATTACTGTTGGTACATTTTCAATCTGTTGATTATTTTGTATTTCTTTAGTCGTTTCAACACCATCTTTACCCGGCATTTTCCAATCCATAAAGACTAAATCGTATGGTTTTTTTAAATCGGCACCTTTCAATAAGGCAAGCGCTTGATCACCGGTATTCGCTTGGTCGACCTGAAAACCAAAACCGGCCAAAATTGTTGATAAAATTTCTCTCGCTGTCGCATTATCATCAACAATTAAAATCCGTAATATACCTAAATCTGCTTCTACAGGCAGTCGCTTAGATATAGCACCTTGTTGCTTACCAAGTTGCGCAGTAAAGTGGAAAGTACTGCCAACACCGGCTTCACTCTCAACCCAAATTTCTCCTTGCATTAATTCAGTTAATTTTTTAGAAATCGTAAGTCCTAAGCCAGTTCCTCCATATTTTCGGGTAATTGAATTATCGGCTTGGGAGAATGATTGAAATAATTTAGCCTGTTGCTCTGGTGTCATGCCTATACCCGTATCACGAATAGAAAAATGCACATTTACTTGCTCATCAAGCAACTCTTTTAATTCAACTTTAATAACAACATCGCCACCTTCTTCAGTAAATTTAACTGCGTTGTTACCGAGGTTAATCAATATTTGTCCTAAGCGTAATGGGTCACCTATTAGGGCTGTAGGTACATCTGCTGATACATCAAAATGCAATTCTAACGCTTTTTCTTCTGCTTTTAATCCCACTAGATTTGATAAATTATCCATGACATCTTCTAAACGAAAATCTACGTTTTCTATATCTAGCTTACCTGCTTCGATTTTGGAGAAATCTAAAATATCATTAATAATACCTAATAAAGACTCCGCGCTACGATGGACTTTTTGAACATAATTTCGCTGCTTATGATTGAGATCCGTTTCTAATGCTAAATAACTCATACCTATTATTGCATTCATTGGCGTACGGATTTCATGAGACATATTAGCAAGAAAGTCTGATTTAGCTTGAGTTGCTTCTTCAGCAGAGTTTTTCGCCATTAATAAATCATTTTCCATATTTTTGGCTTCATTTATGTCTAGGTTGATACCAATAACACGCGAAGCATAACCACTTTCATCACGATCAAATGCCTTACCAACACTGAGTATCCATTTCCATTGACCTTTATCTGTTTTCATTCTTACTTCTGCACGAAAAACGTCTATTCTTCCTTGCATATGAAAATCTAAAGCAGTAAGCATTTCACCAAGATCTTCAGGATGGACTAACTGTTGCCAGTAATTATTGGTGTTACCGTACAAACGGTGTAAATCAATTTTGCTATAACCAAGCATTGATGCCCAAATATCACCGATATCTAGATGTTTACATTCTGAATCCCAATCCCATAATCCTGCATTAGCTCCAGTCATCGCCAGTTCGAGTTGACGTTGATTATCAAAGAGTTCTCTTTCCGCTATTTTTAAAGTACTGATATCTATAACCGAGCTAATGATGCCTTGAGGACGCCCTTCTAATTCAAAGGATGTTCTCATATACATCACATCACGCTCACTGCCGTCAGCGAACGTTAACTTCATTTCATTATGAGAACTACCGCCGTTGGCAAGTAGCTTTTGATCTTCTTGGTGAAACTGTTCACGTAACTCTTTTGGAAAAAAATCAGTGTCCAGTAAAGATTTACCTAATACCTCAGCACGATTTACGCCAAACGCTGATTCGAATTTTTTATTAACTGCATAAATATTTAACGATTCGTTCGAGACCTTTACGGGATTAGGCAGCGCATCAAGCAATGCTTCCTGATAACTCAGCAAGCGCTCACGCTGCTTTTGCTTATTCAGAGCACTTCTTAAGTAATATGAAAGAAATAGCGATAAAATAAAAATAAACAATGGGATACTAATTATTTCTAATTCATTAACGGCAAAAGCATTAGGATCAGCCCCAACAATTTCTATTTCCCACTCATTACCGCCAATATCTAATATGCGATTATAATGTAAACTTTTAAACTCAACCAATGCTTCCATTGGTAGAGCTTTTGATGATCTAGATGCATGGTAATGTAATGTTATGTTATTGGTTAAATCTTTAAAGGTGATATGCATTCCGCCGACTGAGGTATATTTATTTAACGCAAAGTTCACCATAGCATCAACATCAATGATGCTAACAGCATAGCCTTTTAATGCTAAGCTCCTTTCTTTTATTGATTCATGAGGTAAATGTGTAGAATATATTGGCAATACCATAGCAATATAATTTTTATCTGGATAAGCTAAACTTAAACGATTAGTTATCGCCGGACTATTACTGACAAATGAGCGATTCATCGTCTGTTGAACATCTGAAATGCTTGAAAAATCGAGTCCGATTACGTCTTTATTTTTTTGAATTGGAACTGCATATTTAAGAGGGTAAACGTCTTTTTTCTTTTCATTGTTTGTTAATCGTTTATAACCCGCCTCATCAAATGAGAATATTTCAAAATTTTCTCCACCAAGTTCATCGGCTGTTTCGCTGATCATTTTCTCATTACTGACAGCAACTTTAGGTACCCAACCTAAACCAATAATCCCCTCATTTTCAGCGGCAGAACGTTGCATTATTTCTCGAAATTGATTTTTGTCTATATTGGGGTTAGCGTGCAGTGCCGTTTGAACAATATAGAGCTTTTCAAAATATGGCTGAATGGCCAATTCTAGTGCTCTTATTCTTTTATCTGCGACCGAAATAAACTCGACACGAATGCTTTTCTGCGCTTGATTATGAGCGACTTGGAACAAAAACAACGACAAAATAGTCCCAAAATAGACACTGGCATATATAGCAATTCTATTTTGACGAGCTTTATCATTATCAGACTGCAAATGTATCAAGTAACCCGCTAATATAGTGATTGAAAAACCTAAGATAAGGATTGCTTCACCTGCATAGGTCGTAGTGAATAAAAAGTGTTGCTCAACTTTCGAGGCATATTGTTGTTCATATGCCCGCCAAAGCATTATAGTGATCGTACTACCACCGATTGTTAACGAACTTATTAAGCAACGTAAACTGGTAGAGCTGATCAAGCTAACTAATACTTTGAGCATAATTATCAATGCAATGATACAAAATGAAAAAGATACATGTACTTCCATTTGGCTATAGATTTCCATGCCGGTATTCATATCAACTCTCATTAAATGCTCAACAAAAGCAATAAAAGCTAATGAGAAAATAGTCGCTGAAAGAGTTGGCTTTATAGAAAGAGGAATACTCACAAACGCTAAACAAAGATAAATCCCGGTTAAGAAAAAAGACAAAGCAATGCTCAAACTCATCCGTCCTGGAAAGAGTACATTGGCACCAAGAAAGTCACTCATAAGAAATTCATCAATACCAAGTTGAATATCAAACAGGTATTGTAAAGCCGTGATGCTTGAAAATAACAGAATAAAACAACCACTATAAAAGGCTGATTTACGCATGCCATGGTAGCTGGCCAAAAAGCCCAAACCTGATGTTAAGAATAGTAAGGCTGTGTTATATGTAATTAAATCAAAATGGGGAATGATTTGTATCAAAACAACATTGTCACTATGCCAACCAAATAGAGTCAACAAACCAAGAATGATCAATGTTATTGATAGTAACTTTGCTATTTTATTGCACAACCGAATAGTGCTTTTATGGAGAAGGTGCATTTTACGCCTTTATTATTTTTTTATTCGAATTATATAAATGGCTTGATAAGTTAGTATTTAATAGCCAACTTGTTTACATCACGAAAGTACTTTATTCATCATCGAAATGATCCTGATATTGAGACTGAATTTCTCTGACTCTAGGTAAGCATTTAACAAATTCTGAAACTAGATACGGCTCAAAGTGCTCACCTGATTCTTCATGTAATAATGCTATAGCTCGCTCTTCTGACCATGCTTTTTTATAAGGCCTTTCACTAGTTAATGCGTCAAACACATCTGCAATGGCAACTATACGCGCTGAAAGAGGGATGTCTTTTCCACTTACCCCTTTTGGGTAACCTTTACCATTCCACTTCTCATGATGAAAAATGGCAACTTCTTTAGCGAGTTTCAATAAAGGAGAACTATGATCGCCTATGATTTCAGCTCCATATTCGACATGTTTTTGCATAATGGCCCACTCTTCATTATCGAGCTTGCCAGGTTTCAGTAAAACCCTGTCAGGAATACCAATTTTTCCGATATCATGCATTGGGGCAGCATTATATAATAAATCACACCACTGCTCTGATTTGCCAATTTGTTCAGCCAGAAAACGAGAAAACCAACTCATACGAATGACATGCATACCGGTTTCGTTGTCCTTAAATTCAGCAGCACGACCTAAACGACGAATAATTTCGACTCTAGTTTCATTTAATTCAGCCGTTCTTTTTTGTACTAATTTTTCTAGATGACGTGCTTGGTCATACATTGCAAGCTGCGTTTTTACTCTGGCTAAAACAAGTGGAGGGCTGATAGGTTTAGTAATATAGTCAACCGCGCCTAGGGTAAAACCATATTCTTCGTCTTTAATTTCTGACTTGGCGGTAACAAAAATAATAGGGATATGTGCCGTTTCAACATTTTCCTTTAGTTTCTTACATACCTCGTAACCATCAATACCAGGCATTAGAACATCTAATAAAATTAAATCAGGTTTTTTTTCACTATTAGCAATATTAATTGCTGCGGCACCATTAAGAGCCGCTTTAACCTTGTAATATTTCCGCAAAATGCCAGTGAGTACATCAATATTTTCAGGTGCATCATCAACGATTAAGACCGTTGCTTTCATATTCTGCGGCATATCTACCACTCCTTTATAGGTATTGATTTAAAAATACGGCTAACTTATTACTATCAATAGGCTTTGTTAAATGCCCTATTACTCCCAACGTTTTGCCTTTCTCTACATCCGTTTCATTAGCATTACCAGAAATAATTAATACAGGTAGAGTGTCTCCTCCAGGTAGTTCTCTTATCGCTTGTAGTGTTTCAAAACCATCCATTTGTGGCATTAATAAATCAAGGAAAACGATATCAGGCATTTTTTTTGACAATTGTTTTAATGCTATTTCACCAGACAAGGCTGCCTTTACCTTGACGCCCTTTGGCATTAAACCTTTAATCAACTCTATATTTGCAGGTTCATCATCAACCACAAACGCTATTTTAGTCACCAAGAACTCCTTATTAGATCTATGTAAAATAATGCAAGCCATTAAAATGTATTAATTTAATAAAAACGGCACTAATATCAATTAGCTTTTCAATTTACTTTTGACTTAAGCATGTCGGTAAAAAGAATAACTGATATTTGTCTCTAAACATAACAAACCAGTTACAAAGAATTAAAATAATAATAAATTGATACCAATCAGCGCTTTTAAATCAACTTTAAATATTTGAATATCTCATAATGATTAAAGAGTAAGTATATGCACTATGCATGTAACTTAGTTATAATCGTGCTGATCAATAATCTGAACATGTGCTCAAATAAAAATAACGGATAACCATGTCTATCGAAAAGCTCCATACCAATCAAGAAAATTCATTCAGCGGCTTGACCGTGTTACTTGTTGATAATATTGAGAACATACAAAGCACAACGACTAGCATGTTAGCTACCATGGGCTTTAACAATATTGTGCATACATCGAACGGCGCTCATGCATTAAATATTTTATTTCAGCAAAAAATACATTTGATAATCACTGCGCCACAATTACCAAAAGATGAAGGCATGCAGTTATTAAAGCAATCAAGCATGAGTCCAAAAACATCTAAAATACCTTTTGTGATGATTGCTGAAATGATAAATCAAGAACGAGTATTGGAAGCGATAAAATATGGTGTTGCTGAATATATTGTAAAACCTTTTTCTGAAAAGCAGTTTGTTAATCATTTATCTAAAGCAATCTTCGAAAAAAATAGCAGTGCCACTAATAAGCTAGTTAGTTTAACAAAGAATAATAGCCAAAGAGCTAGCGAGAAAGATAACCAGCAACCGTTACAGATTTTAGTTGTTGATGATGTTGTAGATAATTTACAAGTGATCAGTGAGATTTTACGTAAAGATTACAAAGTAAAAGCAGCAACTTCTGGCGAAAAAGCATTACAAATATGCCAGCTCGAACCTCAACCAGATTTGATACTTTTAGATATAATGATGCCGGTTATGGATGGTATGGAAGTTTGTCGACGATTAAAAGCAAATCCAAAAACACAGCATATTACCGTGATATTTTTATCAGCATTAGACCAAACCAAACATATAGTTCAGGGACTAGATCTAGGAGCTGTTGATTATATAACTAAACCTATTGATCCTCCTTTAGTACAAGCAAGAGTTCGGACGCATTGTAAGATAATTGAGAGTAATAAGTTAATGCGTAACCAAATTGATATTATGCAAGAAAATGCGCGGTTAAAAGAAGCATTCGAATTAATTAAGCAAAAAGGTTATCACACAGGTACGAGCTCAGTAAGTAAACGAATTTAGCTCTTTCACATTTACTAAACCACTCGTATTCAACTGTATTATGATTGTGATTAAACGTAGTCAGTGATATCAATAAAAAGGCCCGTAAGTTATAAGCTTACGGGCCTTTTTAGGAAGTGCTAGTACTTGGGTAGTACGTTTACATCATGCCACCCATGTGGCATTTATCTATTTGTTTTTATTGAATTAGCTGTATGGGAATTATTAGTGATACCCCACTTTATACCCCTACAAACCAAGTAGTTTATCTAACCATTTGAAATTTAATGAAATGATGTTTTTATTTGAAATCTCAAAAAGTTTCATCGCTTTCCAAAACAGATCCTCTACAGATATATATTCAATAGAACTAGTTACTCATATTTCTGCAACTTTGAAAACAGGATGTTATTGTGAAATGCTAAATTGACCGTCTTAATATTTTAAAAAACAAGTAAAGAAACAAGAGCTGTAATACCTAATTAGATGCAGATTTAATGCAGTATCGCTCTATATTTGGTAAGGTGAGAACCATTCTACGCCTTATAAACTATTGCAATGTCGAAAGAAAATACATTTTTGGTGGGTGATTGGCTGGTTAAACTTGATGGCTCAAGCATTCAAAACAAACATCAGCACAGAGACCTTGATTCAAAGGTTATGCAATTACTGGTTTATTTGATGAATAATCGGGAACGTGTAGTTTCCAGAAATGAGCTGCTTGATCAGTTATGGAAAAACCAAGCAGTAGCTGATGATGTACTTAATGTTGCGATGAGTAGCTTACGTAAAGCTTTAGGTGATGATTTCAAAACACCTATATATATCAAAACATTGCCTAGGAAAGGATACCAACTGATAGCGCCAGTTAAAGCAATATCCTCAAATAGTCGTAGCATTAAACTAAGTTGGATGTTCGCTACTCTACTAATACTGGCTGTTACCATACTACTTTGGTTTCAATTTAATCCCGAGGTCGATACTCCAGATTCGAATCAACCTATTCGGCTAGCGGTTTTACCATTCGATTATTATTCTTCAGTCAAAAATCGTGAGTATATTGCTGATGGTTTAACTGAGGCTATTATTAATCGACTAGTGCAAGAGCCGGATCTTCAAGTGACCTCTAGAGCATCCGTTATGCAATATAAAATGGAGAAAGTCTCAATAAAAGAAGTGGTTGAACAATTAAACGTGGAGTGGATATTGGAAGGCTCGGTTCAACTGGAAGGTGATAAAATTCAGGTGACGGCACAGTTAATTAATGCTGTTAAAGATGTTCATCTTTGGAGTGAAACTTATCAGCGAAACTTAAAAGATTTGTTTGAAATACAAGCTGAATTCGCCTCTGAAATAGTCACTCGGTTAAACCTGTCATCGAAACAGATTACATCAAATAATGACAATTCAACGTTAAGTCAGATACCTGCGGCAGCTTATGATAACTTTTTGCTTGCTCAGTTTTTTCATTACAAAGGTGAAGATAAAAAAGCAATGAATGCTTATCAGCAGGCTATCGATCTTTATCCTCATTATGCGGAAGCTTATGCGCATTTATCTCATAGTTATTTTTCAAAATCCTATTCTGGGGGTAAACAAGCTGCTGAATATATTGATAAAGCGAGTAAATTAGCCACCAAGGCTTTACAGGTTGATCCTAACCCTGCTTATGTTCAGTTGGTGATGGCGTTAACCTATTTGTATAAAGATTATGATTATCAAGCGGCGAGTAAAGCTTTTCAATTGGCTTTTGAACGAAATAATCAGGACCTGATGATCTTAGAATGGTACGCTGAATACTTATTAATTACCGAGCAGTTTGATAAAGCTGAACTGCTGGCAAAGCATATGGTGACGAGTAGTCCGCTGGCTTACAACAAAGTTACAGCCTATCGCGCTTTATATTACCGTGGAGACTATAAAGGGGCTGATAAAGAAGTAGCGAATAAGGCTGCGATTATTTCTGCCGGTTATCGAGAATCACTTTATGCTTGGAATGCATTGGCGAGTGGAAATGATAATGCTTTGCTAAGTCATGCTCCGTTGTTTTTAAGAGAGTTTAAGGTACAACAAAATATCATTGATGAGTTTATAACTTTGCTGAAAGAGAGAGGGCGAAGTAGTGCGCTTAATTTCATTGTTGAAAAAACTTCTGCTTTTAATATCTATGATAAAGCAAAGATTTATGCTTGGGCTGGTGAAAAGGAAAAAGCAATTTTGTTATTGCAAACTTTAGTAACTGAACGAAATTTACAAGTACTTAAATTGGGCATCGAGCCAGCTTTTAAATTACTTAGTGATGAACCAAGTTATATTGCTTTACTCAAACAGCTAAAACTCAACTAACAGTAAAGTGAAGGTATAGAATTTAGTCAATTTGTCAGTTACTCATGCTCTATGCCTTCGAATTTTCTACTCAATATATTCTTAATTTATCAGACTCAAAATGCTCTCTTAATCGGCCTCACTCAAAGCAGTCAAAGTATTATCGACTCGAATAAATACATGAACTTAAGTACGTTTGCATTTACCTTTAATCTTTTGAAAATATAACTTTTATAATGGTATTTATCAATTTTAACCAACTTAGCTAAAACATAATCTGATGAACAGCTTGCTAGTATGGATTTATAGCCATTAATTTCAATAACTTAAGCCTTAATTAGAAGTTTTTAGATTTGATTAAGGACTTATCAATGATCAATAGGTTAAATTCCAAATCGAAACTAACTATTAATCAACGAGAGCTATATGAGACTACTACTAATATTGTCGATGCTTACATCACCTGTATTCGCATCAAGATTTGACATAGGTACTTATTCCTCCTCCTTAGATTTTGCTCAAGTTAAAGATGTTTTAGCTACTCAGAAATCAAGCGGTACATGGTGTTTTGGTACTTCTGTTCAACACAATGATCAAGGTTGGGAACATTATGCCGATAGGTGGGAAATTCTAGATTTAGAGGGGAACCAACTTGGATACCGTGAAATTCATCACCCTCATGATAATGAGCAACCATTTAAACGCAGTCAATGTAATATCAAAATACCAACAGAAATCACTAAGGTAATCGTACGGGCCAAGTGTAATAAACATGGTTTTGGCGGTAAGCCAATGGTTGTAGATCTTAACAAAAATTAACATACAAAGGATTACTCAATGAAAACTTTAGGCATAATATTACTATTTTTTACTTTTCACTCATCTGCAATGGCTGAAAAAGGCGTTGTTGTTAATATACTTCCAGATAAATTAACTTTATCTATAAATTGTGAAGCCCAAGTAAAATTGCAGCGACTAAAATCACAACCAGAAAAATTCTCAATTGGCTATTCCTGCAAAAGTGCAAGTAATAGAATTTACTATATGGACTTTCGTTTAAATGATGTGGATATAGTCGCTGATTTTGAGAAGAATTCAGCCGAAGTTGATGTTAATGAAATCAAGTTTAAGTCATATACACTCTATGAAATAGCAGCTAAAAGCAAAAGTGGAGAAGAATTCAAATTTGTTTCTTACTGTACAAAGGATGTTTGTCTTGATTTAGTTGGGGACTATGAACAGTCAGTTAAAGCTTCTATTACATCGCAATTAAGAGGATAGTATTTATAACAAGGAACTATGGCTTTAGCGATACAAAATCTAGCCCTAATCATTATTATAAATTCTTAATATATTCAATGTAGAAAAAGCTTAGTGTTTGAGATGATACACAACAGGCACCTATGAGCTTAAAGCAGATCTTAGGCGGGAAGATATTGAGACTCCTCTTAGGGCACAATTAAGACATGACAAAAAAGTTTTTAGCATATTGATAAGCAATTAATAAAAAAGCCCGAATATTGCTATTCGGGCTTTCGTTTAAATGATTAGAGTTGCATAAAATAGAGTTAAAACTCTATTACATCATGCCGCCCATGTAGTAGTTATCGCATTGTTTTTATTGAAATAATTAAATGGGTGAAACTTAGATACCCCACATTATACCCCTGCAAAATCAGCTTTCAAACTAACCGGTTGAATCTTAATGATATTATTGATTTAGTTAGCTGTTCATAATGTTTCATTATTCCCCTAAAAGATCTGTAAAAAAAATATAACACAGCTGACCAAGGCGCCTTTTTGTTCTCTCTAAAATCACTAAAGTGATATAAGGTACTGATAAATGCCTTAGCTTCTTCGTCAATTTTGCCACAAAGTGAGAATTCGTAATAATACAAACAGCTAACTAAACCCTTTTTCATCTGAACAACGATTTTTAGATACTTCCCCGAACATTTAGAGCAGAAATATATTATTAAGATTATATGCCTTCTTGCATATTCTGCTCTAAAAATACCAACCCACAGTACGGACTACTCTCTTCGCTGAGCAAAGTTTATACTTAATTGGTCTTTGTCGAAAAATAACTCTCATTGTCATAAACCGTCACATTTGGTCTAGTGAACGCTACATATTTTCAATTTCTCCTTATATATACTTGCTTCAATGTTTTTAAAGAGAGAAAAAATGATGAAAAAATTTAACGTGAAAACAGTTTTATGTACAACAGTAATGAGCTTATTTTTAACTGCTTGTGGCGGTAGTGACAAATACGACAAAAGTGTAGATAAACTTGAGCAAAACCGTTCGTCTGAGCTTGTTTTTGTTAATGCAATGGATGAGATGGTAACTTTTTATGTCAAAAATTCTATCAAATGGAAGAAAATATTTGACGACAATCACAATATTCTTGATCAAGCTAAATACAGCAGTAGCGAACCAATTAAGTATACTTGGCATAATGATTTAAATAAAACCGACTTTGGCGTACAAGATACCAATAGCAAAGTTAATAAAGCACAGGTAGAAGCCGAGCTTAAAAATGGCATCGATTTCTTTGTTGTTAGCTGGGAGTCGTCTAATGAATACAAAATATCAGTTTTAGAAAAGAAACCGTCTAATACCAGCGATGTTTTTCGAATTCGTGTATTTACCGACAGTGATATGAGCATAAAAATTAATGGCTCTGATGAAGTGGTTGCAATAGCCAAAAAAGGTGAGGTTTCCAGCGCTTTTACTATCAATAATTGTTCCGACAGCTTGCAAGTAGGCAACAATCATATCGATTTGTGTCAAGGAGGTGATATCGGTCAGTCGTATCTTGTTGTAGTCAATTCAAATGGAAAACAATTAATTACTCAAGAATAGTTATTTATACCCATAGGGGATTTATTTATTCGGATTCAACCAATAAATAACGCTTCATGTTTATGTTTTCCACGGAGGGTTGGAATATGCGTTTACTAAATATTATAGCAATCTTAGGCTTAATGATTTTGTGTAGTTGCGATGATACACAATCAGTAGCTGATTGTAGTTCAATATCAACGCCTGCTCTTTCAATAGAAATTTTAGATAAAGAAACTGGCTCTCCTATTTCTTGTGGAACGACTGTTATGGTATTGGACAGTAACTTTTCAGAGGATTTATAAAATAAGGATTACGACAGTTGTGATAATTCGTTAATTTATAAGGCGGCATATAATCGGGAGGGCGTGTACGATATTCATGTATCAAAAGCTGAATACCTAGAGTGGTCAATTTATAACGTGGCTATTGATTCTGGTTTGTGTAATGTTAATCCAGAGCATATTATCGCCTTCCTAGAAAAGTAAAACATAAGAGTTTCAAGCAGGACAAAATACAGTTGGCTTTTTGTTCACTATGTTCACCTATTTTAGCCAACTATATTTTTCCTCTTAAATGGGCGTTATGGGGAAAGTCGATAATGTATATTTAGCCCTTATAGTGCGTAAATAATTCAGATAAGCAGCTATTTAAAATCGATTTAATCGATTTTAAATGAGAAAATAATGCCCCCAATGAAAAACAATAACCGAACCAAAAGTCATTACCATAATTTAAGGAATTTAAACCTTTGTCCGACAATAAAAAAATAGTCTTGGTTGAAGATGATGAATTATTAGCAAACCTGATTAAAAGCTTTTTAACAAAATATGAATTTGATGTATTTGTAGTAAGTGACGGCTACGAAGCTGTTGATGTCGTGCTTGCTCAACAACCTGATCTTGTTATCTTAGATGTAATGTTACCAGGGCAAAGCGGTATGGAAGTTTGTCGTCAAATAAGACATAAGTATAATGGCGTAATACTTATGCAGACTGCACTTGATGATGATATAGATCAGATGATGGGATTAGAGTTAGGAGCAGATGACTATATTATAAAACAAGTTCAGCCTCGATTACTTTTGTCTAGAGTCAGAGCGTTATTACGTAGAATAGCACCACAAAAAAACGTAGATGCATCAGTTCAACCAAAGAATGAAGATAATAACGTAATATCTTTAGACAGCTTAATCATTAATATCTCATTAAGAAAGGTGATGTTAGATGATATAGAGGTAGAGTTAACAACGTCAGAGTTTGAATTATTGTATCTATTAGCTAGAACTCCAGGTGAGCCAGTTTCAAGAGAGAGTATGACCCAGCACTTAAAAGGTTATGAATATGATGTCCTGGATAGATCGCTTGATAGACAAGTCTCTCGATTACGAAAAAAACTTAAAGATGATATTGATGTACCCCAAATTATTAAAACGATTCGTGGTAAAGGTTACCAGTTATGTAAAAACAAGAGTTGAGTAGATAGTTATGTTTAAAGCATTTGCCGGTCTTTGGATTGTTGTATTTTTACCTTTGTTTTTTTTACTGAGCCCAACACCTTATAGTCCTGTTGTTATTTTCAATGAGTATGTTGAAAAAACACGTTTTGTTGAAGTATATAAAGGAACGTTTTATCTTATTTTTAAAAGGTTAAAACCGTTAGAGCAAAGCTTGTGGAAAAAAGATATTGATCTACTGTCAAAAAAATTTGGCTATGGCTTAACATTAAGCCGCTTGGACCAATGGAAAGGAAGCTCAAAGAGGTATGATGCAATAGCAAAAGGTGAGTATGTCTTTATCAATAATGAACCTGAAAAATTGATAAAGCGTATAGATAATACACCTTGGTTTGTAAGCATTAGTGTTGATAGCGCAGAAACTGAAAAAATTTACCGAAGTAGTAAAGGCACTTTATATTTACTTCAGCAAGAGTTCTCCCTTAATGAAAAAGACAAGTGGTTACAGAAACTTGAAGATTTGAAAAATAGGTTTTCTTTTACATTATCTATATTGGATGTAGACGAACTCGCTGTTCCACCAGTACTAAAAGATAAACTAAGAGAAAACGAAATAATTTGGACGCCAAATAAGGATAAGCGTTTTGATTTTTATTTTCTTCTACCAGGGAAGACTCAAGTAATTAAAGCTGAAGAAATTCCCTCAACGAGTGCTAGTCCATTATTCATCGTAGCCCTCCTGCTTACATTTATCGTTATTATTTCTGTTGCCATGTTTTTATGGGTTTCTCCCCTATGGAAAGACTTATCAAAACTCAATATTATAGCGACAAATTTTGGTGATGGCGCGTTGGATGAGAGAGCTAAAATCACCAAGAAGTCAACCGTATCTAAACTTGCTGTCTCGTTTAACAAAATGGCAGATAAAATAGAAGAGTTATTCTCAAGCCAAAAGCAATTGACTCGTGCAATCGCACATGATTTACGTACGCCCCTATATAGACTGAGATTTGCATTTGAAATGATAAAATCAGATGATGCATCAAAACAAGAGAAAGCAACATATTTCGAAGCAATAGATACCAGTATTAATGATCTAGACCAGTTGATAAACCAAACATTACTTTTATCTCGCTATACTAGCACGGTTGATTTAAAGCATTTTAATCTAACAAATTTAGCACAAAAGATTCAGTATGAAGTTGATTGTTTTGCTCTAGAAATGGGTGATATATCAATTGAATTGGAAGTTGATACACCTTTATTAGAACAACCAATCTATATTGACAAAAGTGCGATGATCAGAGCGATAAATAACCTCATTGCTAATGCAAGTCGGTATGCCGCTTCAAAAATTTCAATTCACTTTTATCAAGATGAACTCGGCTACGCTATTTCAGTTGAAGATGATGGTTGTGGAATACCGTCAAGTGAATGGGAGAAGATATTTACTCCTTTTGCACAAATAGGTAATGAGCAGCGTGATGGTAATGGTGGTCACGGTTTAGGTTTAGCCATTGTGAAACAGATCATGCAATGGCATAACGGAGAGGTAAACTTGTCTGACTCTGCTCTTGGTGGAGCAAAATTCATACTCAGCTGGCCTTTAGAAAGTAATAAGAAAGAATAACAAGGACAGTCGCTCAAAATTAGAATTAAAAAGCTTAGAGGCAAGGTATTGGTTGAAGATAAGGGCTATTCACTTAAGGGAGCAGAAAAGTGTGGGTTGATGTTCATGGAAGTTTCTCCAATCTAAGTTGAGACGGCATGCCTCAAGGCTTAGAATAGGAAAAAAGAATAAATGTTATGAGGATAAAGGTGCTTGCCAAGTGCACCATTACCGCGGGAGCGGTTTAGTTCAAAGAACTTGAAGCTGACGTTAGAATTAACGTGCTGGTGCTACTAATGTACTCTAAGCGCACTTTGTGATCGAAAAATTAAACTAGAATTAATTAAAAAACCAGTATCCTGATTTTTTGAACTCTTAAAATTAATGGATAAATTTTGCAGGTTAACTTAGGTAGTCAATGATTATCAATGATGGGATCTAAATTCACCAAATAATGAAAGTAATAAAAAA
>Ga0105354_1000872_pt1 | contig 18653 bp, 16 predicted proteins | sample GOMGulsemesocosm_FD_83658 | JGI IMG/M metagenome (GOLD analysis project Ga0105354, IMG submission 83658) | Methane-oxidizing microbial communities from mesocosms in the Gulf of Mexico - GOM9B Gulf of Mexico | ecosystem: Environmental > Aquatic > Marine > Cold seeps | place: USA: Gulf of America...
GCGTGTAAAAGGTAACGAGTTGTGAGTAATAAATAATAGTGAGAAGTTGCAGTGAGTTATAACTACATAAAAGATCCGCGTGAGATTGAAAAACAGAGCTTTCAACAGATAAGAGCATTAACTGACTTATCGGGGTTGTCACTGGAGCAGCAGCAAGTGGTGATGCGGGTTGTACACAGTGTTGGTATACCGCAGATAGCCGGACAAGTGCGCTTTTCTGAAAACGCCTGCAGTGCCGCAATGGCGGCACTGCAACGTCAGTGCCCAATCCTCTGTGATGTGGAAATGGTCAAGCAGGGGCTGACTAAGCGGATGTTAGAAAATGAACCGCTGTGTTTTCTCAATCAACCTCAAGTGGCTGATCTGGCGAAAAGCAGCGGTGAAACTCGCACCATGGCGGCGCTCAGTCAGTGGCAACAGCACTTAGAGGGCAGTGTTATAGTGATTGGTAACGCACCGACAGCGCTGTTCAGGTTGTTGGAAATGCTGGCTGAGGGTAGCGCAAAACCTGCACTTATTATCGGCATGCCGGTGGGGTTTGTCGGCGCTGCGGAGTCTAAGCAGGCCCTGTGGGACATGCACAGTGAATTGGGCATTGAATGTATTACACTCTTGGGGCGTGAGGGTGGCAGTGCAGTGACAGCGGCTACTTGTAATGCCCTGTTGCGCTGCATCAATGGCGAATATTATTAAAAGCTGTTAAATAAAAATAATCTGGATCAGTTGTGGATTTAACCTGAAATGCAAGAGATTAAAATTTCAATTATTGGCTTAGGTGCCTGCGAAGCAGCGCAGCTCAGTGACGGCGCTATGTCTACCTTACTGGGCGCCGAAATGATACTGGGCTCAAAGCGCCAGCTCAAAGTAGTGGGGCACTTGCTTAAAGAGCACCAGATCACCCCTTTGCTACCTAAACTGGATGTATTAGAGACAGTGTTGCAGCAGTACTATAATCAGGGGGTGCGCTCTGTGGTGGTGTTGGCATCGGGAGATCCACTCTACTACGGTATTGGCAGTTGGTTCAGCCGCAATTTCACTCCAGAGAAAATCGCCTTTTATCCAGCGGTCTCCAGCGTTCAGGAAGTCTGTCATCGACTCGGGCTCAGCTTGCAGAATATTGATGTACTGAGCTTACACGGGCGACCTGTCGGTAAATTGCGCAGTAAATTACGCGACCAGCAGACCTTGTTGATTTTGACCGATGCCCAGAGTACTCCGCAGATACTGGCCAATGAGCTGATCGAAGCGGGCTTTTACGAGGCGAAAATAACGGTCTGTGAGGCAATAGGTTATCGCTACGAAGAAATAAGCAGTTATCCGGTTAAAGCACTGTTACGCAATCCAAAATCCTTTGACCCATTGCATATAACAGTGATAGATACCGGACGTTCGGTTAAACCACTGCCGCAGTTTCCCGGGTTTGCCAACCATCATTTTATTACCGATGGAGAGGCCGGGCGCAATATGATTACCAAGGCGGAAGTGCGATTAAAAGTGCTGTCGCTACTAGAGCCCAGGGCCGGCGATATTATTTACGATATAGGCGCCGGTTGTGGCAGTGTCAGTATTGAACTCAATTACTGGTGTGCAGATGCCAAAGTCTTCGCCATAGAAAAAAATCAGCAGCGCTATGACTGCCTGAAACAGAATCAGAAGAAGTTTGGATTAGTGACCAATTTGCACGCAGTACACGGCAGTGCGCCGGGCATTCTGGCGAAGTTGCCGGTGCCAAATAAAATATTCATCGGCGGTAGTGACGGTATGTTGCCGCAACTGCTAGAGCGGCTTTGGTCGCAGTTGGCGGTAGGTGGACAAATTGTCGCCACGGCGGTGTTAGAAAATACCAAACACGACTTAGTTGCCTTTCTCAATACCCGCAATGTGCGTGGTGATGCCAAAGTCATGACCCAACAGATAGCCATCAGTCACGGCGATACGCTGGGAGGGCAGTTGGTTTATCGTCAGGCGCTACCAGTGAGCATTTTTAACTTTATCAAACGCAGTGATGAGCCGGTGATTAAATTGCGTGATCCGCAGGCGGCAGACAAATAATGGCGACTCTATATGGTGTGGGTGTAGGCCCTGGCGATCCGTTGTTAATTACCTTAAAGGCCTGTCAGCTGATAGCCAATACTCAGGTAGTCAGTTATCTGGCTAACGATAAAGGTGAGTCACAGGCCGCTTTCATCGCCCGTGAAGCTTTTGCCCAGGTCAGCCACAAACAACTTCATCTGCCGATCCCGATGCCGATGAGCACTGATCGCACTCTGGCGAATAAAGCCTACGACCAAGGTGCTCAAGAAATTGCTGAGCAGCTCAAGTCGGGTGAAGATGTCGTGTTTTTGTGTGAGGGAGATCCGCTGTTTTTTGGCTCTTTTAGTTACTTGCTGGAGCGCTTACAAGGGCTGTACCAGATACAAGTAGTCCCTGGCGTTTCATCGGTACACGCGGCCGCGGCTGCCCTACAGTTACCGCTAACCTTGCAGCGAGAGTCTTTTGCGGTGATCAGTGGGCGTCACAGTGATCAGCAAATTCGCCGCGCTTTAGTTGAGCACGACTCGCTGGTCATTATGAAGGCGGGACTTGCCAGAGAGCGGATTCTGGCGCTGCTGGCAGAAACCGGGCGCAGCCAACAGGCGAACTATCTTGAGTATATCTCCAGGGATAATCAATTGATCAATACGGATGTCAGCTCTTTAACCCTCGAAGCCGGTCCATACTTCTCACTTTTTGTAGTCACTAAAAAGCGTCAACAGGTGAGTCAAAGTGCTTAGGATTATCAGTTTAACTGACCCGGGGTTAGCCCTGGCAGAGCGCTTAGCATCGTTGCTGGAAGCACAAGTGATGCACCAGCCTAAGCCGTTTAGCCAGTGTGTGCAGCAGGCTTTTAACCTAGGTGATCAACTGATCTTTATCTGTGCCACGGGCATAGTCGTGCGCACACTGGCACCAGTGCTCAACAGTAAAAAGACTGACCCGGCGGTACTGGTTTTAGATGAGCGGGGAGAATTTGTAATACCACTGCTCTCCGGGCACGAGGGGGGAGCAAACCAGTTAGCTGCTCAAGTGGCACAGCTATTGGATGCGCAGTTGGTGAGTACTACCGCCAATGCTTATCAGCAGCCTCTGTACACAGCGGGAATGGGCTGCGAGCGCCACTGCTCTAAAGCGGATTTATTGCTGTTACTTGAGCAGAGTGTCGCGCGTGCGGGCATTTCGCTGCAGCATATTAGCGCCCTGGCGAGTATTGATATTAAAAACGACGAAACAGGCTTGATTGAACTGGCCGCGCAGCTGAAAATTCCTTTTCTCTGCTACAGTGTCGCCCAGTTGCAAGAGGTAGCCGCACAGCTGCAAACCCCCTCTGATTATGTGTTTCAGACGGTCGGGGTTTATGGGGTGGCGGAGTCGGCGGCGCTGGTATCGGCGCGTAATCAACAATCAGGGGAAACTGCAACCAGCGAGTTAATGTTGGCGAAGCAGAAATCCAAAGTTGCCACTTGCGCTATCGGCCGCAGCTATAAACTATAGTCACAATAATAAGGAACAACTGTGAAAAAATTAGTTATCATTTTTTTAGTTATAACCGGGCTCTGGCAGATCAGTAAAAGTACTGAATTCCAATTTTTTGGAGAGTTAATTAGTCACGGTAACCGTTTTGAAAAAGTTGTCGCCCTGACCTTTGATGACGGCCCTATGCCGCAATACACCGAGAAAGTGCTAAGTATGTTGGCAGAGCGGCGCATTAAAGCCACTTTTTTTGTTGTCGGCGAAGAGCTGGCACGTAGCCCGTATCTCACTGCAGAGATATTGCGCGGTGGTCATCAGCTGGGCAACCACTCGTACACTCACAAAAGAATGTTACTCAAAAGTCCGAGTTTTGTTGCAGATGAGATAGAAAAAACCAACAAGTTGATTAAAAAGGCGGGTTTTGAAGAGCAGATTTACTTCCGACCTCCCTATGGCAAAAAGCTCTTTACCCTCCCTTACTACTTAGATCAGCAAAATATGACCAGTGTCACTTGGGATGTTGATCCAGGCTCGGCGCTACCAGAGGAAGCCAGCGCCCGGCAAATTGCCGACTATGTGATTAAGGAAGCCCAGAACGGGTCGATTATTTTATTGCATGTGATGTTTGTCACCCGTAAAAATGAGTTGGCTGCGGTTCCAATGATTATTGAAGGATTGAAAGAACTTGATTTTGAGTTTGTCACTGTTGACGAGCTTTTGGCTGCAGAGCGATAGCTCTGTAATTATTTACCTAACGACGATATAACAACATGAAAAAACTTTTTATTTTAGGCACAGGTCCCGGTGATCTGCAGCTACTTACGCCAAAAGCTGAACAGGCGATAGCCGCCAGTACCGAACTGGTCGCCTACGGTCTCTATCTGGATCTCCTCGGCGATATTTGCACCGGTAAAAATCGCCACGACCTGCCCTTGGGCGAAGAGATCAATCGCGCCCGATTGGCCTTAGATCTGGCCGCTCAAGGCAAAGATACAGCCTTGGTCTCCAGTGGTGATATTGGTATTTATGCCATGGCAACTTTAGTCTTTGAGCTGCTTGACCGGCAGTTGCAGGGATTAGAGAAGAGCCCGCAGTGGCTGGATGTTGATATCCAGGTGATACCCGGAATCTCAGCGATGCAGGCGGGAGCCAGCGCTGTCGGTGCACTGCTCGGACATGATTTTTGTACCATTAGTTTGTCCGATCTGCTAACACCCTGGGAAACCATTAAAAAGCGCATTGAGTGCGCCGCGGCCGGTGATTTTGTAGTGTCATTTTACAATCCAGTATCGAAAAAGCGCGACTGGCAGTTAAATACCGCCAGGGATATTTTACTCACTGGCAGACCGGCAACGACGCCAGTGTTAATCGGACGCCAGCTGACCCGGCCCGAGCAGAGTATCAAAATTATCCAGCTGCAGGACTTAGACGCTAAAGATGTCGATATGTTTACGATGGTCAGCGTTGGCAACAGTGAATCGCGGCATATAGTCAATGGCGATAAACAGTGGCTGTATACCCCGCGTGGATATGCGAAGAAATTGGCGTAGCTTATGCTTGTTTACTTTCAAGTGTGTTGAAACGGCAATTTTTCAGGCAGATTATTTTATAGATTAGGTGATAAATATGACGGTATATTTCATTGGTGCGGGTCCGGGAGACCCTGAGTTAATGACCTTAAAAGGGCTGCGTATTCTTAAAAGCTGCCCTATTGTACTCTACGCCGGGTCACTGATTCCCCGCGAAGTGCTACGCGAGGTGGAAGGCAGTGCCGAACAAATTATTGATACGGCCACTATTAACTTAGATGAAATGCAACAGTACTTTTTGCAGGCGCAGCGCGAGGGCAAAGATGTCGCCAGATTACAGTGTGGTGACCCCTCACTGTATGGTGCTATTGGTGAGCAGATCAGGCGGCTGCAGCAACTGGGTATCGATTATGAAATTATTCCCGGCGTCAGTGCCGTGGCTGCCTCGGCTGCTTATCTGGGTAAAGAGCTGACCTTGTCGAAAGTTTCTCAGACTTTGATAATGACCCGCTACGAGGGCAAAACTCCGTTTCCGGAACGCGAGCGATTACCACAGCTGGCGCAATCGGGGGCCACTCTGGCGATTCATCTCGGGGTGACGTATATGAAGAAAATTGTCGCCGAACTTATTCCGCACTACGGGGCTGATTGCCCGGTCGCGGTTTGTTATCGCAGCTCATGGCCGGATCAGGACAAAGTGACAGGCACGCTGGCGGACATCGCCGAAAAAGTCGCTGCTAAGGGCTATAAGCTGACCGCGTTGATTCTCGTCGGCCGGGTATTAGACACCGAGAACTTTTCCGATTCGCACCTTTACAGCCAAGATAAACCTAATATCTTTCGCAAGCGAAAAGGCGTAATAGATGATTTACAGCTGCTTGAGGAAAAAACTCAAGTTGGCAGCAATGCAAGAAATACAGATTGATAAAGCTCAAAAGAATAATTAGCGCATAATTTACAGATTGTCTGGCAGTAAGCATTCCAACAGGCATCACTTTAAGGAATACAGATAAATGAAACTCAATAAAATACCGACCACTATAGTCACAGGTTTTCTTGGCAGCGGCAAAACGACCTTGCTGTCCAATGTTTTAAAGCAGGCGGCGGGCAAGCGCATTGCGGTGATCGTCAATGAATTTGGCGAGCTGGATATCGACTCTGAACTACTGCGCAGCTGTCCACTGGAGTGTGAAGATGAAAGCGCCACACTGGTCGAAGGTAAAAACGGTATTTACGAGCTGGCCAATGGCTGTATTTGCTGCACAGTAGAAGAAGAGTTTTTACCTGTGATGCAAGAGCTGGTTGCCAGACGCGACGATATAGACCACATCTTAATTGAGACTTCTGGACTAGCGCTGCCCAAGCCACTAGTACAGGCCTTTAACTGGCCGGGTATCAAAGAGCACTGCACAGTAGATGCGGTAATTACTGTGGTCGATGGGCCAGCGATAGCGGCGGGTCGATTCGCTACCGACGAAGATAAAGTGCAGGCGCAACGTTTAGCGGATGAGAGCTTAGACCACGATCCGAGTTTACGAGAATTACTGGATGATCAGCTCAGCGCTGCAGACTTAGTTGTGATCAGCAAAAACGATCTGCTGGATCAGGCGCAGCGCGAATCGGTCAGTGCCGCGGTCGATAGTCGACTACCAGCGAGTGTTAAAACCTTGTATCTGGATAATGGTGATGCATCTCTGGATAAATTATTTGGCATAGGAGCTGCCACTGAAGAGCACATAGAAACTATCCACAACCATCACGATGCGCATCACGAGCACGGCCACGAGCACGCCCACGCTGAAGATCATTTTGACTCTTTTGTTATCAGCATGGGGTTGGTTGACTCGACAAAGCTGCAGCAGATCTTACAACAGCTAATCGATAGCCACAACATCTACCGCGCCAAAGGTTTTGCAGCTATCCCCAATAAGCCGATGCGCCAGGTAGTGCAAGCGGTAGGTAAACGCTTAAATCTGCACTTTGACCGTCTTTGGGAAGCCGACGAAACACCGAGAACCCAACTTGTTTTTATCGGCAAGGACATTGTTAAATCTGACATTGAACAGGCGCTACAGCCTGCACTGGTCAGCGCTTAGGATAAATACAGATGCATCTATTGGCAGCAAAGCCCGGTGGCTTTGTCGATGAAGAGGGGATAATTGATCTCGATCAATCCCCGGCGGATATCGTTATATTGACGGCGGCGGATAGCCAGCTGGCGGCGCTGTCCGCTGGGTTGGCGCACTCCAAATTACTGCAGGAGGGCGCACCGGATGTGCCCAGTGTACGTATCGCCAACTGGTTGCAATTGTTAAAACCCGCTGCCTTTGATCTGTATGAAGAAAAAGTACTTAATCACGCCAAAGTGCTGTTAGTGTCGATGTTGGGCGGGCGCAATTACTGGCCCTACGGTTTTGAGCGGATGTGCGAGTGGGCGCAATCCAGCGGCCGGGTATTGATCTTAGTCCCCGGCGATGACAGCCCCGACCCGCAATTGCGTAGTGCTAGTAGTGTCAGTAGTGAGGTGCATACCCTGTTATGGCGCTACTTGCGTGAAAGTGGCAGCGCCAACAGTACCGAACTGTTGCATTTTCTGGGGGCTGAGTACTTTTCTCTGCCCTGGCAGTGGCGCGACCCGCAAATATTGCCGCGTGCCCAGCTGTACAAGCCTGCCAGCAAATACCCGCAAGCCTCTTTTGAGCAGTGGCAACAACAGTGGTCAGAAGACGCCGTTAAATACCCACAACCCGGTAGTTCATCGGCAGCGACTGTGGCACTGTTGTTTTATCGCAGCCATTTACAGTCGGCCAATACTGCAATGTTTGATCAGTTGATTGCGCAGATGCGGGTCGCGGGGTTAAAGCCGTTGCCGATTGCCATCGCCTCGCTGAAAGATGCAGAATCTATTGCGCTGGTGGACTTGTTGATAGAGCGCGCCGGGGTAAAGCTGATTCTCAATAGCACCGGTTTCGCCAGTAACCGCTCGCAGGCCCCGGAGCTCTCATCGCAACCCAGTGAATTTATCTCCCCTTTTGCCGCCCAGATACCGGTGCTGCAATTAATCCTCAGCAGCAGTACAGTAGAGGACTGGCAAGACTTCTCTCAGGGGTTGCGCAGTCGCGATGTGGCGATGCAAGTGGCCCTGCCTGAATTGGACGGGCGCATCACTACCCGGGCGATCAGTTTTAAAGGGGCCAGTCACAGAGACAGCGCCGCTCAGGTAGAGGTTGTGCGCTACCAATTGCACAATGAGCGGGCCGGTTTTGTGATCGAACTGGCGAAAAAGTACCTGGCACTGAGCGAAGTCGCCAACCGCGATAAATATATCGGCCTGATTTTAGCCAACTATCCAACTAAAGACGGACGCATTGGCAACGGGGTGGGCCTGGATACGCCAAATTCCTGTGTCAATATCTTGAATGCATTAGCGGGGGATGGCTACGCTCTGGGCCATGAGCTACCTGAAAACGGCAATGCACTGATAGAGCAGCTGTTGCAAAGCGTGACTAACAACCCCAATACGCTGCACTATTTAGGCTGCTGGCAGAGTTTAGATGTGGATATCTATAGATCGCACTTTGACAAGTTGCCTAAAGCCAGCCGTGAAGCGGTTACCGCGCGCTGGGGAGAGGTCGAGCAAGATCATAAATTCCGCGATGGACGCATCATGATCGCCGGTATTCGACTCGGTAAAATATTTGTCGGTATTCAGCCCGCTCGCGGCTTTAATATTGATTTACTGGCAAACTACCACGATCCCGATTTGGTCCCCCCGCACAGCTATTTAGCTTTCTATTTCTGGCTGCGTCACGTCTATAAAGTCGATGCGCTAGTGCATGTTGGCAAACACGGAAACCTGGAGTGGCTACCCGGTAAAGGGTTGGGGCTCTCTGAGCAATGCTGGCCAGATATAGCCATGGGACCAGTGCCGCATTTCTATCCCTTTATCGTCAATGACCCAGGGGAGGGGGCGCAGGCTAAACGTCGCACTCAGGCTGTGATTATTGATCATTTAATGCCGCCGATGGGACGGGCCGAAATCTATGGCGAGATGGCCGAGCTGGAAGGCCTAGTAGATGAGTATTATCAGGCACTGGGCATGGACAGCCGCCGGGAAGACTGGCTGCGCGAGCAGATTTTGCAGCAAGTGCAAAGTACTAATCTAATCGATGAACTGAATATAGCGCAGTGCAGTGATGCTGCAGTGCGTGATAGCCAAGTATTAAACCAGTTAGATACCTATTTGTGTGACATAAAAGAGGCGCAGATACGTCAGGGCCTGCACATTTTGGGACAACTACCGGTGCAGGATAAACTAGTAGATACCATCATTGCCCTGTTGCGCCTGCCCAGAGGCAGTGCAGTGAATGATGCCGGTTTACTACATAACATGGCCATCGATTTTAAGTTGCATTTGCAGGGGCAGCCGTTTGATCCCAGTGAAGCGGATACCCAAGAGTGGTTGAGCAGTAAACCAGAGCTGCTAAAGCAAGTCTGCGATAGTTTGTGGCGCACTGCGGCGGATACACGCGAGCGCTTAGAACTACTGGCCATCGATTGGGTGACTCGCTTTGTCATCCAGGGCGAAAATTTACAGGCATTGGCGCAATACCCTTGCACCGCGCAGCAGTTAAGTTACTGCAAAACAGTGATAAAATCAGTATTAGAGCGCTCTGTGCAGCAGGAGCTAAGCGCGCTGTGCAAAGGGCTGTCCGGCCAATTTATCGAGCCCGGCCCCAGTGGAGCGCCAACCCGTGGTCGCTTAGATACGCTGCCGACCGGACGTAATTTTTTCTCTCTGGATAACCGTTCTGTTCCCTCCAAGGCTGCCTGGGCGCTGGGGCAGCAATCGGCTCAGGCGTTGATTAACCGGCATCTGCAAGAACATGGTAGTTACCCGCAACAGTTGGGGTTGTCAGTGTGGGGCACAGCCACAATGCGCACCGGTGGTGACGATATAGCGCAGGCGTTTGCACTGATGGGGGTGCGTCCAGTATGGGCGGCAGGTTCCCAGCGAGTTGTCGACATTGAAGTTATCCCCTGCATGCAGATGGGCCGCCCCAGAGTTGATGTAACACTGCGTGTCTCAGGATTCTTCCGCGATGCTTTTGCCAATGTAATGAAACTCTATGACACTGCGGTACAAGCGATAGTGAATATGGATGATCCAGGGCACAGTAATGTCATCGCAGATAACGTGCAGCGCCGCTGTGACGAGCTGATCGACAGCGGCGTAGAGCCAGAGCAAGCGCTGCGTCAAGCCAGTTATCGGGTGTTTGGCTCAAAGCCTGGGGCGTACGGCGCCGGGTTACAGGGGCTGATCGATGAGCGCTGCTGGCAGCAGCCCAGTGACTTATCCGACGCCTACTTAAACTGGGGTGGTTACGCCTACACCAACAGTGCTGAAGATGCGGTAGTTGCCACGGATGCCTTTGCCCATCAATTATCCACACTGCAAGTGGTGGTGCAAAATCAGGATAATCGCGAGCACGACATCTTGGACTCTGATGATTATTACCAGTTTCAGGGGGGCATGAGCAATGCGGTCAGTCAGTTATCAGGCAGCGATCCGGTGATTTACCACTCTGATCACAGTAATCCGGCTAAACCTATTATTCGCACTTTAAAAGAAGAGTTGAATCGGGTAATTCGCTCCAGAGTATTAAACCCAAAATGGTTAGCGGGGATGCGCGAGCACGGCTACAAAGGTGCTTTTGAAATGACCGCCAGTGTCGATTATATGTTTGCCTACGATGCCACGACTAACCTGATTGATGACTACCAATACAAAAAAGTGGCCGACACTTTATTGTTCGACCCGCAGAACCAGCATTTTTTGCAGCAAAACAACCCTCACGCCCTTGAGGAGATGGCCGAGCGCTTGCTAGAGGCCACCCAGCGCGGACTCTGGGAAAATCCTGAAGGGTATGAGGACAAGTTACAAGACTTGCTTTTATCCTTAGACGAGCAACAAGAAATGGGAACTGAGTCTTGAATATCCAAGCACAGAACCAGCAGAGAGCGTTTAAAAATCCGCATACGCTGATGATACAAGGTACGACTTCGGATGCCGGTAAAAGTATTTTAGTGGCGGCACTTTGTCGAATTTTAGTCCAAAACGGGGTTTGTGTAGCACCGTTTAAATCGCAAAATATGGCTCTGAACAGCGCCGTCACTAAAGAGGGCGGGGAAATCGGCCGGGCTCAGGCGGTGCAGGCACAAGCGGCAAAATTAGAACCGAGTATCTTGATGAACCCGGTACTGCTTAAACCCAACTCAGATATAGGCTCTCAGGTCATCGTTAATGGCCAGTCCATCGGCAATATGAAGGCCCGCCAATACCACGAATACAAGCCGCAGTTATTGCAGCAGGTAGTCGCTGTACATCAGCAGCTTCAGCAATTACACCCAGTGGTGATAGTGGAGGGGGCGGGCTCGCCCGCTGAGATAAACTTGCGCGAGCACGATATCGCCAACATGGGTTTTGCCGAGGCGATTGACTGCCCGGTACTGATTGTTGCCGATATCGATCGCGGCGGGGTGTTTGCGCATTTGTACGGGACGTTTGCACTGCTCAGTGAATCCGAGCAGCAGCGAGTGCAAGGTTTTGTGATCAACCGCTTTCGCGGCGATGTCAGTTTATTGCAGAGCGGCCTGGACTGGCTGGAGCAAAAGACCGGTGTACCGACAGTGGCTGTTATCCCCTTTATAAAGAATCTGCACATTGAAGCGGAAGATGCGGTCAATCAACAGCAAGACACCAGCTTAACGGCCTTCAAAGTTGCTGTGCCGCTGTACCCCAGAGCCAGTAACCACACTGACTTTGACGTGCTCAGGTTGCACCCGCAAATCGACTGTGAATTTGTCCGCGATGCGACGTTGTTTAACGGCGCCGATCTGATTGTATTGCCCGGCAGTAAAAATGTCAGCCACGATCTGGCCTGGCTTAAAGAGAGCGGTTGGCAGGCAATCATTGAGCGGCACTTGCGCTTTGGTGGCAAAGTGCTGGGAATCTGTGGTGGCTATCAGATGCTCGGCGAGGTGATTGAAGACCCCCACGGGATAGAGACCGATCTGGGATCCTGCCGGGGGTTGGGCTTGCTGGCGATGCAAACAAGCCTTGCAGAAACTAAAACATTGACCAATGTTTCCGGTCGCTGCCTGCACACTCAGGTATCTGTCTCTGGCTATGAAATACACTTGGGGGTTAGCAGCGGGGCAGACCTGCAGCGGGCCTGGTTTGAAATTAGTTCCCAGGGCGGTGGAGAAACTTATCTGGAGGGCGCCGCCAACGCGGAAGATACAGTGCGAGGTACTTATTTACACGGCCTGCTGGAGGGGGATGAAATACTCGAGCAAGTTCTCAACTGGGCGGGAATGCAAGAAATTTCCGGGTTCAACTATCAGCAGTTTCGTGAGCAACAGCTGCAACGGTTGGCCGATGAAGTTGAAAAAGTATTACCTTTCAAAACTCTGAGTAAGCTATTAGCCTTACAAGAGCCAGTGGCTAACGGGCAAATAAGACAGCGGGAGACAGGCTAATGTGGTTCATCTTTACGGTAGTGCTGTTGGCAGTCGTGTTAGATTACCAGTTTGCGGAGATGCGTCGTCATCACCCACTGGTCTACTTTGGCGCTATGGCCGTTGAGATAGAAAAAAGCTTTAACAAGTGCAAAAGTTATTTTAAGGCACTGCCACTGTCAAATGCCCTGTGCAGCAAAATCGCCGGTACTTTGGCTTGGTTGGTGGCGGTACTGCCACTGACCTACCTGAGCTTTTTATTACAGCAGTACCTTCAAGTGAGTGGTTTTTACCCCGGTCTCAGCTCACTGCTGTTCTCTGCAATTGTCTTGTATATCGCTATCGGTTGGCGTAGCTTGTCCAGCCATGCCAATGCGATTACCAAACCCTTAAAAGCGGGGGACTTAGCGGCGTCTAGATCGGCACTGGCGATGATTGTCAGTCGTGACTGCGATGCTTTAGATGAGAGTCAAATTGCCAATGCCGCCACTGAATCAGTGCTGGAAAATGGTGCCGATGCTATCTTTGCGGCAATATTTTGGTTTTTAGTATTGGGTGTTCCCGGAGTCGTATTGTATCGATTAGCCAACACCTTAGATGCTATGTGGGGCTATAAAAGCGAGCGCTATTTGCACTTTGGCTGGGCGGCTGCGCGCCTTGATGATCTGCTCAACTATTTCCCCGCCAGGCTGACCGCACTCTCTTACGCTGCGTTAGGTAATTCAAAAAGTGCGCTGCAGTGTTGGAAGTTACAGGGAATTAACTGGAAAAGCCCCAACGCAGGGCCCGTAATGGCCGCTGGTGCCGGGGCGATAAATGTCAGGTTAGGTGGTGGTTCGCACTATAGCGGCCAGTGGCAAGAGAGGCCTTTGCTGGGGCCTCAAAGCGGTAACCTTCCCGACGCTGCGGCAATCGATGCCGCTTGCTCTTTGGTAGACAGAGTACTTGGGTTGTGGTTGTTAGTACTCTTTTTAGTAGCGCTGTACTGGTGATTAAAATGTTGAGAATGGATGGGCTATTTACAGTGGTTTTTAAGTGATGAGGATTATCCGATGAGCACTTACCTATGGGCCTAGAAGATATGAATATTAATGCACTTCACGGTGGCGATATCGTCACTGCCAGTCGCCAGTTTGGCGTCGCTCTGGATAAGTGGATTGATTTGTCTACCGGCCTGAACCCGGATGCTTTTCCCAGTGGGGATGTCCCGGCAGCTGTGTATAGGCAATTGCCTTATTTGCAGCCGGATTTTCTAGCAGCCACTGCCAGCTATTATGGCAGTGACAAGTTTATCCCGCTGATCGGCTCGCAGATGCTGATTCAAAATCTGCCCCACTGTGTTGCCCGGCACCCAGTGTTACTGCCAGAGGTCGGTTACAGCGAACATCGACAGAGTTGGCAGGAGGCCAATTTTGAGATCTCGAGCTACCCGGCCTTTGATTTAGAGCGGGCGGTAGAGGCCATAGACAGTGCTATACACAGCCAGCCACAGCAGCATTTAGTGGTGATAAACCCCAATAATCCCAGTGGCTTATTGATAGATCCACAGCAGTTGTTGCACTGGGCCGGGCAATTGGGCCAGGGCTGTTACTTGATAGTCGATGAGGCTTTTATCGATATTGAACCTGAAAAATCCGTGCTGGCCTTTGATTGGCCGGAAAACATGTTGGTACTGCGCTCTTTTGGAAAATTTTTTGGCTTGGCGGGAATACGCATTGGCTTTGCTTTTTGCAGCGGACAATTACAAAAAAAAATCCAGAGGCAACTGGGCCTGTGGATGATCAATGGCCCAGCGCAGTATCTGGCGGCTAAAGCAATGTCTGACACAGCCTGGCAAAGCGCTGCCAGAGAGCAAATCGCAGCCGCGTCGGTGATCAACCAACAGCTGTTTTTGCCGCTTATCAAACGCATCCACAGTGTTGTCGAAGCGGCCATAGGGCAGGGAGCACTGGTGCAGAGTGAGCCGTTATGCAGCGCTCACTGGCAAGTGCATCAAAGCTTGTTCAGCAGCTATAAAATGCCGCTGTCGATTGGCCTGCAAGTACAGCAACATTTTGCCCGCAACGGGATATTATTAAGGGTCATCGAACTGCCTGAGCCGGACGCTTTAGCCAGAGTGTGCCTGTTGCGTATTGGTATTTTACCGATTGATAATCATAGCTACCATCAGAGGGTATCTGATTGTGTAGATAGCTGTTTGGTCTGAAGACAGTTGGAAGTCGTAAGTCGTAAGTTAGAGTGAGTATAAGTTACAGCAGAGCTGTTTAATTAATAACAGATGATTTGCAGCCGTCAAATTAGAATTAAGAGTTAATGATATGTCTGAAACAGTAAAGAAAAGAAGCATAGGAATTATGATTTGCGGCCATGGTAGCCGCGATAAGGACGCAGAGAGAGAGTTTTCACGGGTGGCCGCGGGACTTGTACAGCGCTTCCCGGACACCCCGATAGAATATGGTTTTTTGGAGTTTTCGGCACCGAATATCCACATGGGGCTAAAAAAGCTGGTCGCTGCCGGTGTTGATGATATCTATGCGGTGCCGGGTATGTTATTTGCAGCCACCCATGCGCGCAACGATATTCCCAGTGTGTTGCTCAACTTTCAACAGCAATTGGTGCAGCAGCAATCGAATACTAAAATACATTACGGCAGTGAACTGGGTTTACATCCAGCGATGATCGAAGCCTTTCAAACCCGTATTTACCAGTCAATGTCACTGGATTTCCAACAGCCCCCGGCGAATATCCATGACACTATGTTAGTGGTTGTAGGGCGGGGCACCTCCGATACTCTGGCCAATGCTGAAGCGGCCAAATTAACGCGAATCGTTAACGAAAATATGGGTTTTGGCTGGGCTGATACCGTTTATTCAGGGGTGACATATCCCTCGGTAGGTGTAGGACTGGAGCGTTTAATTAAGCTAGGTTTTAAGAAAATCGTAGTCGCTCCCTATTTTCTATTTACCGGTCGATTGATTAAACGTATTTATGCTTACGTCGATAAGATAGCTGAGCAGTACCCAGAAATAGAGTTTATCAAAACGCCTTATCTCAACGACCACCCTAAAGTGATAGATGCCTTTGAGGTACGTCTTCGGGAGATTATGACCGAGCAGCCACACAGTAACGGTGAGAGTCTGATGCAATCTTTCGAACGTCGTCTGGCGGCGGGGGAAGTAGAGATACATCACCACCATGCGGAGTTTATTGACCCAGAAGAAGTGGCCGCTCCATTGAGCGATGATCACTCTCACAGTCACGACCATGATCACTCTCACAGTCACGATCATTCTCATGATCAACATCACGATGATGGGCATAGTCATGGTCATTCCCACGGTGTCTATAAGCATATTGATCACCCCTTGGGCCCACGTACTATGATCGGTGAAAACCTCTGTTGCTGTTTTATGAGTCAATTTCCACAGAGTGTACTAGAGCAAGAATCAGATAAGATAGATTCGCTAAGGGTACACCATAGCTCAGAGGAACAAGCTCAGTGATAGAGCTATTTCTCGGTGGTAGCCGCTCGGGTAAATCTAAATTGGCCGAGCAAGCTGCTGCCGATACCGGGCTTTCGGTGATTTATCTGGCCACCGCCACCGGCGATGATCAACAGATGCGCGCCCGTATCACGGCGCACCAAAATTCCAGACCGCAGAGCTGGAAATTATTGGAAGAGCCCTTTGAATTAGCGCAAGCCATTGAAAAACACGCTGCGTCAGAGACCTGTCTGTTAGTCGATTGCCTGACTTTATGGCTAACAAACTGCCTGTTTAAGAGAGATCTCGCTTACTATGAGGCGCAAAAGCAGCAGCTATTGCAGGTGCTTGAAACTAGCCGCTGCCAGATCATATTGGTCAGTAACGAGACCAATATGGGAGTCATCCCACTGGGTCAGCTAAGCCGAGATTTTTGTGACCAGGCGGGCCTATTGCATCAGCAAGTGGCGGCCTTGAGTGACAAAGTTACATTGGCGGTGGCCGGTTTGCCGCTTTCGTTAAAAGGCTAAATGTTAAGAATTTGCTAATACAAAATTAAGCGTTACAAGCTAAGCGCTAAACTAATTTGAACTGAAGTGTCAGTCATTTTTGACTGTGCTCAAAGAATAATAGAAAGGTATATATAGATGAGTAGTTGGATATTTGGCCCAATAAAAGCGCTAGACCTAAGCGCCAGAGAAGCAGCCGTTGAGCGTCAGCAGCAGCTAACTAAGCCTTTAGGGGCGCTGGGAAGGCTTGAAGAGCTGGCAATTGATCTGGCCGCCATGCAAGGTAGAGTGCCGACAATATCAGCGCCTTTTATCTGTATATTTGCGGCGGATCACGGTATTGCAGCAACAGGTGTCTCGGCTTTTCCACAGGAGGTAACCGGGCAAATGGTGGCCAATTTTGCCAGCGGCGGAGCGGCAATCAGCGTTTTGGCGAAAACCTTACTGGCGCCATTTGAGATTGTAAATTTGGGGACAGTGGGAAAAACTGATTTCCCCGGGGTGCAAAACTCCTTCATCGCCGCTGGCACTGCCAACATGTTAGAAACCGATGCTATGACCCGTGAGCAGTGTGCGCAGGCCTTAAAAGCTGGTCAAACATCATTGCTGCATGCAAAATCTCACGGTTGTGAGTTATTTATCGGTGGCGATATGGGCATCGGCAATACCACTTCGGCCACAGTATTAGCCGCAGCCATCAGTGGTGAATCTGTGACTGAGTTAACCGGACCCGGTACCGGACTTGATGACAGTGGTGTCGCACGAAAAATTCAGATCATTGAGAAAGTCATGGCCAGACATGTAGAGTCCGATCTGGACCCTCTGACTTTACTCGCCAGAGTCGGCGGCTTTGAAATTGCCGCGCTGGTGGGCAGTTATATCAGTGCTGCGCAACAGGGAATCAGCATTTTGGTGGATGGCTTTATCTGCACAGCGGCGGCTATGGTGGCGGTGGCAATAGCACCAGAGAGCCGTAACTGGATGATTTTTTCTCACGGTTCCGCAGAGCCCGGTCATCAGTTAATGTTAAAACACTTGCAGGCAAAGCCGCTGCTGGATTTGCAGATGCGTTTAGGTGAGGGCAGCGGTGCGGCTATTTGTGTTCCGCTGTTGCAGATGGCCTGTAAACTACATGAGCAAATGGCGACATTTGCTGAGGCGGCAGTCGCCGGTAAGTTAGATGAAAATTAGCAAATGAGCACTAAACAGCGATTGCATTTGCTGCGTCACGGGCAGACCACAGCGGGTAAAGCTTATATCGGCAGTACTGATGTCGCGTTAACTGATCTGGGGTGGCAGCAAATGCGCCATAGTGTTGAGCAATACATGGCCAGCGGAGAAACTTGGGACCTGGTATTGAGTTCTCCATTACAACGCTGTGCCACCTTTGCCAGGGAGTTTTGCGCAGAACAGGGGCTTGCGGTGCAAATTCTAGCGGATTTAGCTGAATACCATTTTGGTGACTGGGAGGCAAAGACTGCGCTGCAAGTAATGGAGCAGTTCCCGAATGCACTGGAAGCCTTTTGGTCTGATCCTGAAAATAATCCCCCTGCAAATGCTGAATCATTGATGGGTTTTAGCCAGCGCATTGACGCAGTGGTTGAACAGATTAAGCAACAGCATACGGGTAAGAAAATACTAGTGATCTGTCATGGCGGGGTGATGCGCTATTTACTCAGTGCGCAGCAGAACCAACCGCTATCAGCCATGCTCAACTATCCCGTTGACCATGGGGAATTACTCGGGATTAATGGCTTATAGGGTTGAGAGAAAAGACTTATGGCCGATTGGTTAGAGGATCTTAAATGCTCACCTATCTAAATAGTACTTATTGAGAGTTGATGCAGTTTTTAACCCCAGTGCCGGCACATGTAAGCCACCTGTATCAGCCTTATCGCAGATTTATTAAAGGACCTTGAATGCTCAACTATCTAAACAGTGCCCTAGTCGCTCTGCAGTTTTTAACCCAAGTACCAGTGCATTTTAAGCAGTACCCGGATCAGAAAACTGCGGCTGCTTCGCTGATCTTTTACCCGGCAATTGGCTTGCTTATTGGTTGTCTTTTAGTACTGGCTGCCAGTTTGTTTAGCGCTGTACCGCCA
>Ga0105354_1000881_pt1 | contig 18571 bp, 16 predicted proteins | sample GOMGulsemesocosm_FD_83658 | JGI IMG/M metagenome (GOLD analysis project Ga0105354, IMG submission 83658) | Methane-oxidizing microbial communities from mesocosms in the Gulf of Mexico - GOM9B Gulf of Mexico | ecosystem: Environmental > Aquatic > Marine > Cold seeps | place: USA: Gulf of America...
CAGAATAAAAAATGTATATTTACCGTTACTATTTTTTTTAACGAATTTACGCCTCTAGAGGCTCTATATATATTATGGCTTGTAATAATTGTGGTACCGGAACTGACGGGAAACCAAAGGGTTGTAAAAGCAACGGAACATGTGCTTCTGATAGCTGCAACAAACTCACAGTTTTTGACTGGTTGTCAAACATGACTTTACCTAACGGACAAGAACCCTTTAACTGTGTTGAAGTACGTTTTAAAAACGGAAGAAAATTATACTTTAAAAACACTGAAAACTTAACTTTATCAATTGGAGATGTAGTTGCTACAGAAGCTTCACCAGGACATGATGTTGGAATGGTAACTTTAACAGGGGAACTTGTTAAAGTGCAAATGAAGAAAAAGAAAGTGAAAATTGATAGTGAAGATGTAAAAAAAGTATACCGTAAAGCTTCACAAAAAGATATTGATATTTGGACTAAAGCTAGAGATAGAGAAGAGCCAATGAAGGTTCGTGCCAGACAATTAGCTATTGAGTTAAAATTAAAAATGAAGATCTCTGATATTGAATTTCAAGGAGATGCTTCAAAGGCTACATTTTATTACACTGCTGAAGAACGCGTAGACTTCAGACAACTAATTAAAGAATTCGCTAAAGAATTTAGTATTCGAATAGAAATGCGTCAAATTGGTTTCCGTCAAGAAGCTGCTAGACTTGGAGGTATCGGATCATGTGGAAGAGAATTATGTTGCTCTACATGGTTAACTGACTTTAGATCAGTGAGTACATCTGCAGCACGCTACCAACAATTATCATTAAATCCTCAAAAATTAGCAGGACAGTGCGGTAAATTAAAGTGTTGTTTGAACTACGAATTAGATTCATACTTAGATGCATTAAAACATTTTCCAGATAAAAATGTAAAATTAAAAACTAAAAAAGGGAATGCAGTTTCTCAGAAAACTGATATTTTTAAAGGAATGATCTGGTATGCCTACGAAGGTGAGTGGATGAATTGGTTTATGATTAGCACAAAGGATGCTAATAAAATCATTGCTGAAAATAAAAAAGGAAATCTTGTTCCTAACTTAGAAGATTATACTTCTGATTTAGTTGAAGAAGTAGCCGTTGAATTTGAAAATGTAGTTGGACAGGATAGCTTAACTCGTTTTGACAAACCAAAACAAAAGAAAGGCCGTAAACCACATCAAAAAAGAAAACCGCAAAACAAGGAAAACAAGGAAAACTCTAATAAAAAAAGAGAGCATTCTAACAAGCCTCAAAATAAACGTCGCCCTCAGAAAAAAACCGACGAAAAAGCTACGACAAATAAACCTGCTGGCCAACAAAACAGAAATAAAAAACCAGCTAATAAACCAAAGGCTCAAAGTGGAGACACTCCAAAAAAGCCACAACATAAGCATAAACCGAGACCAAGACCTCAAAACAAAAATAAAAACAACCCTAAAAAAGACAACTCACCCCAAAAAGATGCGTAATTACATAGTCCTTTTAATTGCTGTGATTAGTCTTGTAGCCTGTGACTCAAAACATGTACTTGACGAATACAAAACAATTCCTAATACCTGGAAGAAAGACGCTATAGTTGATTTTAACTTTAAAGCTCCAGACACTATTGCAAAATATGATTTATTTATAAACGTACGCAATAATAATAGTTATGAGTTTAGCAACTTATTTTTAATTGTAAATCTAACCTCACCTAATAACGACAAGCTTATTGATACCTTGGAATATGAAATGACTACTCCAAGAGGAGAATGGTTAGGCTCTGGTTTTTCTGAAATAAAAGAAAATAAATTGTGGTACAAGGAACAGTTTCATTTTGAAGAAGAAGGGGAATACAAAGTAAGTATTGAACATGCCATTAGAGAAAATGGAGCTACAAACGGTGTTGCTGAATTAAAAGGAATCACTGAGTTAGGGTTTAGAATTGAAAAAAACACAAACGAGAAAAAAGCATTATAATATGGCTAAAAAAGTGCAAAAAAAAGCAGTAAAGAAAACTACTGGTTTCGGTAAATTCATCAAATGGTTTTGGCTATTATTTTTCTTAGGCATCATTTGTATTGCATTACCTTTCGTATTGGCTTCTATGGGAGTATTAGGTGAAATGCCTGATTACACCTATTTAGAAAATCCAAAAACAGATTTAGCTTCGGAAATTGTCAGTGCTGACAATAAAACACTTGGTAAATTTTATTTAAACGACAATAGAACTCCTGTTGTTTATGAAGACTTATCAAAACATTTAGTTGATAATCTTGTCGCTACTGAAGATGAACGCTTCTATGAGCATTCTGGTATTGATTTTAGAAGAACCATTACTGCTATCATACAATTAGGAAAAAAAGGAGGAGGAAGTACCATCACTCAACAACTATCTAAATTATTATTCCATCAAAAAGAAGGACGCGGAAATTTAGCCAATAGAATGTCACAGAAGTTTAAAGAATATGTTATTTCTACTCGTTTGGAACGCCAATATACCAAACAAGAAATCATAGCCATGTATTATAACACTTATGATTTTGGAAATTATGCTGACGGTATTCGTTCTGCCACTAGGATCTATTTTGGAAAAGAACCTAAAGATATTAATCAGGAAGAAGCCGCCATGTTAGTTGGTATGTTTAAAAACTCTTCATTATACAACCCGGTCACCAACCCAGTTGGAGTTCGTAACCGTAGGAACGTGGTTTACAAACAAATGCACAGAAATGAACTAATTACAGAACAACAAAAGGATTCACTTCAAAAACTGCCTTTAAAATTAGATATGCATCCGGAAACTCATAACACTGGTCTTGCAACCTATTTTAGAGAACACCTTAAAAAGGAAATGAAAACATGGATTAAAGACAATCCTAAAAATAAAGAGGGTGACAAGTACAATCTATATAATGATGGTTTAAAAATACACGTAACCATTGATTCTCGCATGCAAGCATTTGCTGAAACTGCAATGAAAAAGCATATGAAACCCCTACAAGGAGAACTTGACAAACAAAACAAGAAAAATAAGACAGCTCCGTTTAGAGACTTAGATAAAAACGAAGTTGAAAAACTACTTAAAACAGCGATGAGAAGATCGGAACGCTATAGAGTTTACACCAAAGAAATGGGAAAGTCTAAAGCGGAAGCTTATGCTTCTTTTGATGTGAAAAAGAAAATGAGAGTTTTCTCTTGGAATGGGGAAATAGACACAATAATGACTCCTAAAGATTCTATGTTGTATTATAAAAAGTTCTTACGCACTGGGTTATTATCTATTGAGCCACAAACTGGACATGTAAAGGCATGGGTTGGAGGCATCAATCATAAATACTTTAAATACGATCATGCAAAACAAGGAAGAAGACAAGTAGGATCCACCTTTAAACCTTTTGTGTATGCTACTGCAATTGATCAGTTAAAGTACTCACCTTGTGACACAATATCTGATTCCTATTATTGCATTCCCGAGGGTAGACATGGTAATTTAGAGGATTGGTGTCCCAAAAATGCTATGGGAAAATATTCTGGTATGGTATCATTAAAATCTGCCTTAGCCAAGTCAATAAATACCGTTTCGGCAAAATTGATCGATAAAGTAGGCCCTAAAAATGTAGTCCAAATGGCTCATAATTTAGGTGTAAAAAGCGAGATGCCTGAAGTTCCTTCTATCTGCTTAGGGACCCCTGAATTGAGCTTATTCGAAATGGTTAATTCATACAGCACCTTAGCAAACATGGGGCAATATGTAAAACCGACTATTATTTCAAGAATTGAAGATAAAAATGGTACTGTCCTATATCAAAATATTCCTGAAACTAAAGACGTATTGAGTGAAGAATCCGCTTATGTTACTGTAAAAGTAATGGAGGGAGTTACTAGATTTGGTTCTGGATCTCGATTAAGATCAAGTAAAGGCTGGACAGCAGAATACACTAAAGGACTTGTTACAGGTCATCCTTATCAATTTACAAATGATATTGCGGGAAAAACTGGTACAACTCAAAACAATTCTGACGGTTGGTTTATGGGAATGGTTCCTAATTTAGTCACAGGAGTTTGGGTTGGTGCAGAAGACAGAGCAGTACATTTTAAATCTACAAGATATGGAATGGGAGCAACCATGGCTTTACCTATTTGGGGGCAATACATGAAGAGCTGTTACACCAATAAAGAGTTGAATATATCTCAAGAACCTTTTAAAAAACCTGAGAATTTAAGCATAGAAGTAGATTGCAAAAAATGGGCTATAGAAAACGAAGAAAATTCCGATGACAACCCAGACTTTTAAGATTACGATAATATAAATACACCATGATTAAAAAAACAGTACAAAACGTAGAAGAAGCCTTAACCGGGATAAAAGGCGGTATGACATTAATGTTAGGTGGTTTCGGACTTTGTGGAATACCTGAAAATAGTATTTCAGAATTGGTTAAAAAAAATGTAAAAGGAATCACTTGTATTTCAAATAACGCTGGAGTTGATGACTTCGGATTAGGATTATTACTACAAGGAAAACAAATAAAAAAAATGATTTCTTCTTATGTAGGGGAAAACGATGAGTTTGAACGTCAAATGCTTTCTGGAGAATTAGATGTTGAATTAACTCCTCAAGGCACTTTAGCCGAAAAATGTAGGGCAGCACAAGCTGGTTTTCCTGCCTTTTTTACTCCAGCAGGATACGGAACTGAAGTCGCAGAAGGAAAAGAAACAAGAGAGTTCAACGGAAAAATGTATGTTTTAGAAGAAGCTTTCAAAGCTGATTTCGCTATTGTAAAAGCCTGGAAAGGTGATACCGCAGGAAACTTAATTTTTAAAGGAACAGCACGTAACTTTAACCCATGTATGTGTGGTGCTGCAAAAATAACTATTGCTGAAGTTGAGGAATTAGTCCCTGCAGGTGAGTTAGACCCTAATCAGGTTCATGTTCCAGGAATATTCGTACAACGAATTTTTCAAGGAATTGATTATGAGAAAAGAATAGAGCAACGAACAGTACGCTCTCACAATTAATTTTTCAATATAATAATTAAGAAGTTGTTTATTTCTAGGAAGATTGGCTATACAATCGTTTAATCCTTGAATTTTAAATATTTGAATTAAACTATGTTAGATAAAACTGGAATAGCAAAACGTATTGCTAAAGAATTAAAAGATGGATATTTTGTAAATCTTGGTATTGGCATACCAACATTAGTTGCAAACTATATACCGTCAGGCATTGAAGTAGAGTTTCAAAGTGAAAATGGCGTTTTAGGAATGGGACCCTTCCCCTTCGAAGGAGAAGAAGATGCTGATATCATTAATGCAGGGAAACAAACAATAACCACATTAAATGGCGCAAGTTTTTTTGACTCTGCAACGAGTTTCGCGATGATACGTGGTCAGCATGTTGATTTAACTATTTTAGGAGCAATGGAAGTTTCTGAAAATGGTGATATTGCCAACTGGAAAATCCCAGGGAAAATGGTAAAAGGAATGGGAGGAGCAATGGATTTAGTTGCTTCTGCTGAAAATATTATTGTTGCAATGATGCACACAAACAAACGTGGAGAATCAAAATTATTAAAAAGCTGCTCTCTTCCACTAACCGGAGTAGGGTGCGTTAAAAAAATTGTAACCAACCTAGCTGTTTTAGAAGTAACAGATAATGGTTTTAAATTATTGGAAAGAGCTCCAGGAATCTCTGTAGAAGATATTCAAAAAGCTACTGAAGGAACTTTAATTATCGAAGGTGATATTCCTGAAATGATTCTTGATTAACTTTCCGAAAAATATTGTAAACCGAAGTCCTAATTATTAAGTCACTTCGGTTTTTTATTTAAATACCTTTTGGAATAGCATTAATTAGTGATTGCGTATATTCCGTTTTTGGATTTGCATAAATACTATCTGCCTCACCAATCTCTTCTATTTCACCTTTATTCATCACTACTAACTGATCACTCATGTACTTTACAACTGCCAAATCATGAGAAATAAAGATGTAACTGAACCCAAACTTTTCCTTAAGCTCGTTCAGTAAATTCAATACCTGTGCTTGAACAGAAATATCTAATGCAGATACAGATTCATCGCATATAATTAATTTAGGACTCACAGCAACGGTACGAGCTATCCCTATACGCTGACGCTGCCCCCCAGAGAACTCATGTGGATACCGATAAAAATGCTCTTCCGACAAACCTACACGCTCTAATAATTCTATTGTTTTCTCTTTTCGCTCTCTATCATTTTTATACAGTTTATGGACTTTCATAGGCTCCATAATTGCTTTTCCAACAGGGATTCTTGGATTTAATGACGAGTATGGATCTTGAAATATTAATTGAATTTCTTTCCTGAGTAATCGCAATTCAGACTTTGATAGCTGGGTTATATCAGTTCCCTTATAGAATATCCCGCCTGAAGTAGCTTTATCTAATTGTAAAATAGCATTCCCTAAAGTAGATTTCCCACAACCAGACTCACCAACCAAACCTAAAGTTTCACCTTCATACAAATTAAAACTGACATTCTTTACCGCTTTAAATTTAGTGTCCTTAACAAACAAAAAACCCTTTGTAACATACTCTTTATTAACATTAACCACTCTTAATAAAGGCTCTGAATCATACATCTTATCGTGATTTTCGAATCTTTCGATTGAAGAAACTACTTTATTAGAAATCGTATCATTTAAATAATCCTGAATAGTCGGTAATACTTTTAAGCGCTCATTTACGGATGGTCTGGAATTAATTAATGCTTTAGTGTATTCATTTTTTGGATTATTAAAAACCTCATTCACACTACCTTTTTCAACAATTTTCCCTTTATACATCACCACTATTTTATCGCTAATTTCAGAAACCAACGCCAAGTCATGAGAAATAAAAATGATACTCATTTTAGTTTCTTGCTGAATAGATTTTAATAAAGCGATAATTTCTTTTTGAACAGTTACATCCAATGCTGTGGTTGGCTCATCAGCAATTAATACATCTGGCTTACATGCAATAGCCATAGCTATCATAACACGCTGTTTCTGCCCTCCAGAAATTTGATGTGGGTATTTATTATAAACCTCTTCTGGATTAGGAAGCTTGACTTTTTCAAATAATATTAATACTTCTAATTTAGCTTCTTTAGTTGATAATTTCAAATGACGTTCTAGCACCTCTATCACTTGTTTACCACATGTAAGTGATGGGTTTAACGATGTCATAGGTTCTTGAAAAATCATTGCTATTTTATTTCCTCGGAGTTGCTGAAAATCTGAGTTAGAATATACTAATAAATCATTTTCCAAATACCTAATTTCACCAGAATTAAACTTCGTTTGTTTTTTAGGAAGTAGTCCTAAAATAGCCAATGATGAAACTGATTTTCCTGAACCTGACTCTCCAACAATACCTAATATTTCATTTTTCTTCAATTTATAAGAAACATCAAATAACACCTGATTACTCTTTTGATACGACTCAAAAGTTATAGACAAGTTATTAACTTCTAAAATATTCTCCATCAACTAACTACTTTTATTTGTATACTTCTACCTGTAATTCCGACTATAGAACACTGATAATAAAATAATTACACTAAAATTTAATGTTAATTTTTTTTTAACTAAATTAGCAAAAACCCAAAAATCCCAATTAATGGAAAATAATTACATCCTAAAAAAACTACTCCTACTTATTTTACTTATTGGTTTTTCAATAAGCTATTCGCAAACTGAAGATCAAAAAAAAGAAATCACAGCAAATTACGACCTTCTTAAACTTCAGGAATTACATGATGAATTTAGTGCAAAAAATAAGGAAGAAAAAGAAAAAGCTATAAAAGTTGCAAAAACAAAAGGTTGGCCAATAACTATACATCATAAAGACGGAGCATTCTCTGAGTTACAACGATTAAGACTTGATGGGAGTCCAGTTTATTACTCAACTTATAACCATACAGCTGCAAAATCTACAAGAGCCAACTTCATGCATAATGGAGGTGGATTAGGTCTGAATATTGAAGGACAAGGAATGACCGCTTATGTTTGGGATGGAGGAGCAACTAATCCAGCTCATTTAGACTACTCAGGTAGAGTTACTATTGGTGATGGGAATACTACATCTACCTCAGATCATGCCCAACATGTTACAGGAACTATTATTGGAGAAGGTTTAGGAAGCACAACACTTAACATAGGTGGAAACCTTATAAATTACAACTCAAAAGGTATGGCCCCAAAAGCCAATGCAATTACTCATGATTGGAATAGTGATCTAACAGAAGCAACTGCAGCTGCTGCAAACGGAATGCTTATCTCTAATCATTCATATGGATCCTTAATTTCTAATGTCCCTGACTGGGCATTTGGTGCATATACTAACAATGCTAAAGCTTGGGACAACTTATTATTTAATGCACCTTATTACTTAATGGTGGCAGCGGCAGGTAATGATGGAAATCAAAACGCTGAAAACGGAACTCCTTTAGGAACAAACCCTGCTTACGACAAACTAAGTGGTAACAAGCTTGCAAAAAACAATATGGTTGTCGCTAATGGCTTAGACGCAGATATTGCTGTAAATGGAACCTTAAATAGCGTTACAAGAAATGGTAGTAGCTCAGAAGGACCAGCAGATGATTTACGTATTAAACCAGATATTATGGGTAATGGTACATCACTATACTCTTCAACTATTACAACTATATCTTCTTACGACAGAAAGACAGGAACCTCAATGGCCTCTCCTAATATTTGTGGATCTTTATTATTACTACAACAACACTATAACAATGTAAACGGCGCTTTCATGAGAGCTGCCACTTTAAAAGGATTAGCATTACATACTGCCGATGATACAGAAAGCGCAGGACCTGATGCAAATACCGGTTGGGGGCTTATGAATACGAAAGTTGCTGCAGAAACAATTACAAATAACGGATTACAATCATGGGTATCAGAAGAATCCTTATCACAAGGAGATACTTTTACTATGACAGTACAATCTGATGGAACAAATCCTTTATTAGCCTCTATTTCATGGACCGATCCAATTACAGGAGGATACGTAAATGGTGGTGTTGCAAATCAAGCAACAGCCGCATTAGTGAACGATTTAGATATTAGAGTTTCTAAAGGAGGGACAACTAATCACCCTTGGAAACTTACAGGGGTTAACACAAATACTAATACAACTGGAACCGATAATACTGTAGACCCATATGAACGTGTTGACGTTAATGGTGCTTCAGGAACTTATACAATTACAGTAACTCATAAAGGAACACTTGTAAACTCAGAACAAAAATTCTCGTTAATTCTTACAGGATTATCTTCAAGCTTTACACTTAATACAACAGGACCAACTCAAACTATTTGTTCATCAAATAATGCTGTTTACAATTTTAATTACCAACAAATAGGTGGAGGTACAACAAATTTATCAGTTAATGACCTTCCTACCAATGCATCATTTAACACAACTCCAGCTTCAATAACAAGTAACGGAACTTTTAATGCTCAATTTGGTAATTTAACTGCTGTTACAGCAGGAACTTATAACATTGGAGTAGCAGGAAATAATGGTAGTGAAACAGAAATTAAAAACATTAGTTTAAGAGTATTACATACTGATTTTACTGCATACCCACAAACTTTAACTACACCCGCAAACGGAATAACTACTGCAGAATATTTTCAAACACTTACCTGGCAAGAAAACCCAAATGCAGAAGATTATTTAATAGAGGTTGCAACTGACCCGAATTTTACAGCAATAATTAACACTAATACAGTAACACAATCCAATCACTCAATTGAAGGATTAGCAAGTGCTACTGTTTATTACTGGAGAGTTAGACCAAATAACAGATGTAACAACGGTAATTACTCTGAAACATACAGCTTTCAAACAGCAACTAACAGTTGCAATACTGCAACACAAATCACCGATCAGAACATTAACGATCAAACAACTGTTACATCTACTTTAAATTTCCCAACTAACATGGTTATTGGAGATGTTAACGTTACTGTTGATTACACACACAGTTGGATTGGTGACACATCATTAACGCTAATATCCCCAACAGGAACTAGGGTAGCATTAATAAATATAAATACGTGTTCAGACCAGACAAATTTTAACTTTAAATTTGATGACGATACTATTAACACTATTAATTGCAATACCGCAAATGGGAATTACCCAACAACAAACACTTTTAAACCAGTATCTCTTTTATCTGCGTTCAATGGGGAAAATTCTGTCAACGGATTAAATAATGTATGGACATTAGAAATTACTGATGGTGGACCTGGGGACACAGGAATTGTTAAAGAATGGTCTTTAGAAATATGTGATCAATACACAGCTGCTGGTACAGCTCCAATCTTTACAAATAATGGTCTTAGCCCTGATGTAAATTCTACATACATTACAGCAACTGGAGATATTGAAGCTCGTACAAATTTAGAAACTGCTACACAACAAGCATATACTCTAACTGAACTACCAACCAAAGGTACTTTACTTAAAAACGCTGTTGCTTTAGCTATCGGTGACACTTTCACTCAAAACGATATAAATACTTCAAAAATCACATATACTAATACAGAACTTACTGCATTTGTTGATCAATTTAAAGTAGATATTAATAATGCAACAAGCGGATGGTTGCCTAATCAAATTGTACCCATTAATGGAATATTAAGTGTTGTAGAATTTGATTTAAATGACTTGGTTATATCCCCAAACCCTTCAAACGGAATAATTAATATCAGAATTCAATCTGCAACAAACAATGAGGTAAAAGTAAGTCTTTTTGACATTCAAGGACGAAATGTATTTAACACAATTAAAAAATCTAATTCAGGGTTATTTAATACAACCTTAGACTTTGGCAAACTTGCTAACGGAATCTATTTAATAGATGTTCAGCAAGGAAACAGAAAAACTACAAAACAAATTATTATTAATAATTAATATATTGTTTTTAATTTCATTAAAAGTGACTGTCTGAAAACTCTAATCCATTACAGTTTTCAGGCAGTCACTTTTTTATACATATATAATTTCTTTTTCTGTCAAAAGAGACTCTCTTTTAAACTTTAAAAATACTTGAGCTACTGCAATGGTATCTTTTTCACAATAATCAACTATTCGTTCTAAATTTCGCTCTTTATAATACACCTCAGCAACCTGACTTCCATCAATATCATCTTTAGGTGACGGAACACCTAAAATACTTGTTAGTAACTTTAAGGATGTATAGTGCTTATAATCTCCAAATTTCCATAACTCCAAGGTATCTAAATGTGGTACCTCCCAAGGTTTCTTTCCAAACAGATCCAAAGCCTTTGGCAATTCTACTTGATGTATGACCATTCTTCTGGCTATGAACGGAAAGTCAAACTCTTTTCCATTATGTGCACACAATAAATGATAAGGCTTGAAAAAATGATTATCCAATAGTATTTTAAAATCTAACAAAACCTGTTTCTCCTCTCCTGAAAAAGAGGTTATTCTAAAGTTTCTTATTGAATCATTCGCAACAAAATAACCTACTGAAATACAGATTATTTTCCCAAACTCAGCCCAAATACCAGCCCTGTCGTAAAATTCTTCTGGAGTAAATTCTTCTTTTCGTTTGTATTTTGTTTTCTGTTCCCAAAGTTCTTTTACATCCCCATCTACATCATCGTAATTAGCGTGCTCTGGAACTGTTTCTATATCCAAAAACAAGATGTTCTCTGATTTAATTTTTTCAAGCATTATGAATTGGAATTTCTTAATTTCATCTTCTGTTTATAATAGCTTTTTTGAGAGATATAAATAGTTTTAGTTACCTCTGCAAAAATAACACCGGATTCACTCACAATGTTAACTTGCTTGTCCAAATCAATTTCTTTTTGGGTAGAAATATCTTTCTTTATTTGGATGATTTCTTCTTCAGAAAAAGTGAATTTTGCAAAAGCATTTTCTCTTGCAGGTCTTTTGTATTTTATTATAGCTGCTTTATCCCAAACCACATAATCATCGCCTAAAATATTCATCAGCTGAATCATATAAATCGGGTCAGTTGCTGAAAACATACTCCCACCGAAAATAGCACCTACATAATTTCTGTTTTTATAATTTAGAGGGACTTTTACAGCAACTTCATGTAAGTCTTTTGAAACAAAGACAATTTTCCCAACTGATCTTCTATACATTGGCGATAGGTTAAAGCCATGTTTAAACAATGCTGCTTCAGAAAAAAATCGTTTTAAAAATTCAAATGCAATTTTATACATAAACTTAAAAATACGGATAATAAATAAATGAGGTACAAACTAACATTATCACTCCTTGTCCAAGGCAAATTTTCAGGTAATTAAAATCCACAAGTGGATCAAAACAACAATTGTTGCTTACATCCTTGCTCATGTTCTAACAACCATTTTTTACGCCATATCCCTCCTGCATAACCAGTAAGAGATCCGTCCGAGCCAACAACTCGATGACAAGGAAGAACAACCCAAAATGGATTTTTTCCATTTGCAGAAGCTACTGCCCTAATTGCCTTTTCATCTCCCAATAAACGTGCTTGTTTTAAATAAGTAGTAGTTTTTCCATATGGGATATGACCTAATGATTCCCACACCGTTTTTTGAAAGTCAGTTCCGTTAAAATCCAATTGTAATTCAAATACTTTCCTTTTTCCTTTAAAGTATTCATCTAACTGAGTAACACAATTTTGCAATGATTCTGGAATAGTGTCAGAAATAACAACCTCAGCATCTAAAATAGAAACTCGGGAAATCCCTACGTCACTTCCTTTTATTTCACAAACCCCTATTGGAGTTTCTATATAAGCAACGTTTTTATTCATCGTCTATGATGCCTAAACGTTTTGCACGATCTTCCCAGTTTTTTCTTGCTAATTGTTGCATATCGGAATCGGTATCGCTTTCGTCCATTATTTCTAAGCCTAATAATGTTTCAATAACATCCTCCATGGTAACCAATCCACTCACTGAACCAAATTCATCTACTACTAAAGCAATGTGCTCTTTCTCTTGAATAAATTTTTCAAAAAGATTAGGAATAGGCACATCTCTATTGATAACCAGTAATTTACGTTTTAAATTTTTCAGTTGTTTTTGATGTTTATCTTCCGCAAGATCTCTGTACACATCATCTTTTAAAACATATCCAGAAATATCATCTGGATCTACTTTATAAATTGGAATTCTAGAAAAGCGTAAGTTTTTATTCGCTTCAAAAAAATCCTTAATATTCATGCCTTCTTCTGCTATCTTCATAACACTTCTAGGAGTCATGACATCTTTAGCATAAATAGACTTAAAGTTTAATAAGTTTTTGATCACTTTCGACTCTGATTCTTCAAAAACCCCTTCTTCTTCAGCAATATCTGCCATTGCTGAAAAATCTTCTCTACTTAATACACTTTCTCCATGAGCCCCTTTACCTATTAACTTTGTTGTTAATTGTAAAACCCATAAAATACCTGTCCACTTCAAAGGAAACATTAACACTTGTAATGCTTTAGTAGTAAAATTAGTTAGCTTTTTCCAATACGTAGCCCCTATAGTTTTAGGAACAATTTCTGAAACAACTAATATCAAAATTGTCATAATAGCTGATACTACCCCAACAATATTAAACCCTAAGACATCTATTTTATATGGTAAACTTTCTGCTTGAACCCCAACTAAAATTGCTCCTACAGTATGAGCAATAGTATTCAACGTTAGAATAGCTATTAAAGGCTTGTCTACATCCTTTTTTAAAACCTCTAAACTTGAAGCGTAACTTTTATCCTCTTTCTTTTTAAGATTTATATACGTTGGCGTAACACTCAATAATACTGCTTCTAAAATAGAACACAGAAAAGAAAAAAATATCGATACAGACGCGTAAATTAAAAGTAATGTCATTGGTTGTATTTAGTATATTAAAAGTACGTAATTATACTGATTAGTGCAATATTACTAAAACCCACTGGTGGGTTATGATAATAATTTTACAATATCTTTAGCGAAATATGAGGCAATTATGTCTGCCCCAGCACGCTTAAAAGCCATGGTGCTTTCCATCATTGTCTGATCATGATTCAACCAACCTTTTTCTGCAGCGGCCTTAATCATGGCATATTCTCCACTAACTTGATACACAGCTACAGGAACATCAAATTCGTTTTTTACTTCTCGAACAATATCTAAATACGGCATTCCAGGTTTTACCATTACTATATCCGCTCCTTCGTCTATGTCCATTTCTGTTTCGCGAAGTGCTTCAAAACGATTTGCATAATCCATCTGATAGGTTTTTTTATCACCAAATCCGGGAGCTGAATCTAAAGCATCCCTAAAAGGACCATAAAAAGCTGATGCGTATTTAGCCGAATAACTCATAATACCAACATCTATCATTCCTTCGTCTTCTAAGGCTTCTCGAATTACCCCTATACGACCATCCATCATATCACTTGGCGCAACAAAATCAGCACCAGCCTCGGCGTGAGAAACAGCCATTTCTGCTAACAACTCAGAAGTTTCATCATTTAAAATAATTCCTTCTTCAACTATACCATCATGTCCAAAAGAAGAATATGGATCCAAAGCAACGTCAGTCATCACTAACATACCGGGACATGCATCTTTTACTGTTTGAATAGCTCGCTGCATTAAACCATTTTCATTTAAAGCTTCTGTACCTGCATTATCCTTTAATTTATCCGGGACCTTTACAAATATTAATACCGACTTTAATCCCATTGCCCATAGTGCTTTTACCTCCATATACAATAAGTCTAAGCTAAATCGGTAATAATTAGGCATTGAAGCTATCTCCTCCTTTACCCCCATGCCTTCAACTACAAATAATGGCACTAAAAAATCATTCGGAGTAATATCGTTTTCGCGTACTAATGCTCGTATTGCTTCATTAGTTCTTAGGCGTCTGTTTCTTCTAAGTGGATACATATTTTTACTTTAAATTTGCTATAAATTTTTCAACATTAAACTCTACATCATCTTCCCCTACTTGATCAAATGGATTTTCTAAATGCATTTGAATATTATCTAAACTCACCAAAATCACACTGAATAATATTGGCATTGCGTAAATTAAATATACAGAATATTCTTTTGCTGCTTCGGCAAAATACGGCCCATATATAATTGGTAAAATAATAATGAAAATTTGACTATACGTACGTAATGTTCGTGGTGTTCTGTATTGATAAATGTGTTTTATTTTTTCAAAAGAAACCATCATTTTACTTAAAAATGAATTTGCTCTAGACGCTTCTCCTGATGGCAACCCAAGTTCTCTCATTTTTTTTATAAACATAGATAATTCATCAAAGCTTTCATAAATACCTATTTCATTTTGAGGCAAATTATCTAATGGCTCTGTAAATGAGCTTCTACACGAGCCTAATAAATGAGCTAAGTGTATTTTTACTTCTCCTTGAATTTCAACTGAAGTCTCTGGCAACCAATGCTTCACTGCAAAAAACAAGGCCCTACCATGTGCTTTAATATTCCCATACTGGTCTAAAGCGACTTCCCTTCGCTTATATGCTCCTCCAATAGAAAATACGATTGGAAATACGATTGCCGTTGCTATTAATGTTAACGGAAAATTGGCTGTAATGTGATAGTAATTACATAAATAAGTAGAAAGCACAGATAAAAACAACACAATAAATGTTTTGTAATTAATAATAAGCCCTATCCTTTTTATTGTTTTTAACATGTGTTTATTGTTTATGTATTTTATCAAATAATCGCTCTAACACTTTAGGTGCTCCAAAACGATATCCGATGTATAATTGAAAATACGTAGTTGAGTCTTCCACCTTAGTTTCTTGATCTTTATTATAAGACACTCCATTCACATTAAACTGCATTCCTGTAAATATCTTATCCGAATTATACCCTAAATTTAATCTTCCTTCAAAAATAAAATTTGTGTATGTTTCTTTCTTTTCTTGTAAAGCTCCAAACTCATCTTCTTGTATATTTTTAGCAAATTTCACTCCAAAACCAGGAGATACCCCTAATGACGCAAAGAAGTTTTGTTCATTTCCAAATACGAAATTATGGATATAACCACCCGATATATTTAAATCAATATTACTTTCGTCTAAAGAAATAAATTCATTATTCGGATTGTTTAATTCAGAGTAGTAATACGATATACTTGGCACAAAACTCCCAGCGCTTTTTATCTGCTTCTGATTTTGCATCAATAAAGCTTTAAATGAAAAATTCTTATTCCAAACAAATGAGGTTTTACCTCCAAAACGTTTGACATTTAAATTTTTTAACTGAATATACGGATCCGTTCCTTTTGCCCAATTGGCATCAAAATCTGCCGTATTTTCTATGTAAAACCCTTCAATTTTATTATAGCCAAACTCCTGTATAAAACGTTTGATAAATAAACGCAACTGAATTGAATTGATATCCGATTCCCCTTTTAACTTTTCATCCTCATTGTTGTTCAAAAAGTTTGGAGAAAACCCAACGGTAAGCCCGATGAATCTGTAATGCATTGACGCTGCCAACCGAACAGATTCATTTGGTTTTAAATCGAATTTCTCATTAGTTGAACTATTGGTTACTTTATAAGAAAATCCTTTTGTGTCAATACCTATTTTCGTGTTAATTTTATGAGAGAAATCTTGCACATACTCACTTTCTTGCGCATTACTCAAAGCTACAAAAAACAAGGTTAATAGTACTAAAACTGCTCTTTTCATAACACAATTATTTAAGCCACTCTTTTGGATTTTGTAAAACATGAACCAATCGCTCTTCTTCACTTCCCTCAGCAGGAATGTGATTATAATGCCATTGTACTTTAGGCGGTAAACTCATTAAAATACTTTCTATTCGTCCGTTAGTTTTTAAACCAAATAAGGTCCCTTTGTCATGTACTAAATTAAACTCTACATATCTTCCTCTTCGTACTTCTTGCCAATTTTTATTGTCTTCGGAATATTCTTGATTCATTCTACGCTCCAAGATTGGTACATAACTATCCAAAAAGCTATCTCCGATTTCAGTTACAAAATCAAATCTATCTCGCATAGAAAGCTCATCTGTTTCTTTTAAATAGTCGAAAAATAATCCGCCAATTCCTCTTCCTTCATTTCGGTGTGCGTTGTAAAAATACTCGTCACAGCGTTTTTTATACATCGGATAAAATGAAGTATCATGCTTATCACAAGCGTCTTTACATACTTGGTGAAAATGAATAGCGTCTTCATCAAATAAATAATACGGTGTTAAATCTTGTCCGCCGCCGAACCATTGTGTAACAATATTTCCATTACCATCATACATTTCAAAATAACGCCAATTGGCATGTACTGTTGGTGCAAATGGATTTTTAGGATGTAACACTAAACTCAAACCACAAGCAAAAAAGTCACCTTCCTTAACCTTAAACTGTTTTCTCAACACTTCAGGTAATACACCATGCACTGCGGAGATATTCACTCCTCCTTTTTCAAATACATTTCCGTTTTCAATTACACGAGTTCTTCCGCCACCACCTTCTGGTCGGTCCCATAAATCTTCTTTAAAAGTAGCTTTACCATCAATAGCTTCTAACTTGTTACAAATGGTATCTTGTAATTGGCGTATGTATGCTTGAAATTTTTCTTTCATGTATTTCTATTTATTCTTTAGAAACCTTATTATCAACAATAGCTTCTTATGAGAACTAAAACAAGTTCAGGTTGACGGCTTCCATTACAGTAGCACTATTTTTATTGATGTAATTGTTTTACAGTTTCTTTTGTTGCTGAAACAACGGATAATGGTAGCACTAAAAGAATCCCAACTACAGGGATCATTAGTAATAACATAAACACGATTCCATTTCCTATTGCTATCCCTTTATGTTGTTTCACAAAAGTAATACTGTCTTTATAATTATAGTGACGTTCTAAGGTATAATCCATATTTCCAAAACCTGCATAATAGGCTTGAATAAGAAATATTAATCCCGTAAAAACAATTCCTATAACTGGTATTAAACTTAAAAAAAATAATGGAATTATGAATAGTAACTCTTTAAATAGATTTCTGGCGTTAATTTTTACAGCTTTTGTAAGCGTAATAGAAAATTTAGCACCTGTATGTACCTCTCCTAAATAATGCTTTTCTATTGCTTCTGAAACTGGACTCATAAATGGTGCTGAAAACGCCATTACCACATGTCGGTAAATAACTAGCCCAAATACAATAATTATAACCCCTCCTATAAAATCACCTATTGTTGAAACTACTTCTTTTCCCCAATCAAATCCCCACATACTTGTGATTTGATCACCAATAATAGCTGATAAAAAATAAGCTGAAGCAAAAACTAGTATCGCAGCAACAACACTAATTAAAACAGGAATAGCAAAATACTTCCAAAGCTTGAGTTTGTTTAGTAACTCAAACGCAGATAAATACGCTTTAACCCCATCTAAAATATTCTTAAGCATTGTATTCCTTTACAGCATCGATAAATGCTTTTGCATTATCTAAAGGAATATTTGGTAAAATTCCATGTCC
>Ga0105354_1000891_pt1 | contig 18487 bp, 17 predicted proteins | sample GOMGulsemesocosm_FD_83658 | JGI IMG/M metagenome (GOLD analysis project Ga0105354, IMG submission 83658) | Methane-oxidizing microbial communities from mesocosms in the Gulf of Mexico - GOM9B Gulf of Mexico | ecosystem: Environmental > Aquatic > Marine > Cold seeps | place: USA: Gulf of America...
CAATTGAAAAGGAGCACTATGAACCCTGCGCTAAATCAGTTACAGCCGTACCCTTTTGAGAAACTGGCCGCACTAAAAGCCAGTATCCGTCCGGTTGATCTCCCGCATATTGCCTTTTCAATTGGAGAACCTAAACATGACTCACCAGAGCACGTAATTAAAGCTCTGACTGATAATATTGCAGGCTTAGCCAAGTATCCAACCACTAAAGGCATTCCAGAGCTTAGTGAAAGTATTGCATACTGGTGCGAAAAGCGCTTTAGTCTAAAACAAAAATTAGATCCTAAAGCGTGCGTCATCCCCGTTAACGGTACCCGCGAGGCTATTTTTTCTTTTGTTCAAGCGGCGATAACTCGTAAAGACGATGCGCTGGTGCTTTGCCCCAACCCCTTTTATCAAATATATGAAGGGGCTGCCTACTTGGCGGGCGCACAGCCTTATTACCTAAACTGTGACAGCACTAACAATTTCATTCCCGATTACGATGCAATAAGTACTGAGATTTGGCAGCGCTGCCAAATACTGTTTATCTGCTCACCTAGTAACCCGACCGGGGCTGTTACTGATAAAGCCACTTTGCAGAAGCTCATTAATCTGGCTGATTTACACGATTTTATTATTGTCAGCGATGAGTGCTACAGCGAAATTTATTTTGATGAAGCCACTCCGCCTGTCGGTCTGTTAGAAGTTTGCGCCGATATGGGTAGATCGGATTATGAGCGCTGTGTGGTGATGCACTCATTGTCAAAACGTTCTAACTTACCGGGTATGCGTTCAGGTTTTGTCGCCGGAGACGCCAAACTTTTAAAGCCATTTTTAAGCTATCGTACCTATCACGGTTCCGCCATGCCAATACAACATCAACATGCCTCTATTGCCGCTTGGTCTGATGAGGCACACGTATTGCAAAACCGTGATGCCTATCGCGAAAAGTTCGCTTCAGTGATCGAGATACTCAAGCCTGTACTTGATGTATCGCAACCTGATGCAAGCTTTTATCTGTGGGTAAAAACGCCGATAGACGATGAAATATTTGCACAAAACTTGTTTGCCCAACAAAACCTCACACTGTTACCAGGCTCTTACGTTTCGCGCGAAATTGACGGCGTAATCCCCGGTAAAAATTACGTACGTATGGCGCTAGTCGCCACTTTAGAAGAGTGTGTGGAAGGCGCTAAGCGCATCCGCGACTACGTAGAGAGTATTAACGGTTAAGGATCATATATATGAGTATCACCCTGTACGGTATTAAAAATTGTGACACTATCAAAAAAGCCAAGATGTGGTTAAAAAACGAGCAAATAGATTACCGCTTTCACGATTATCGCAGTGATGGCATTGATGCAGCACTTATCGATGAGTTTCTAAAAACCCAGAGCTGGGAAATCCTGCTCAATAAGCGCGGTACCACATGGCGCGCGCAAAGCGATGATGTGAAAAACAATATTGACCAGCAAAGCGCTATCGCCTTGATGCTAGAACACCCGGCAATGATTAAGCGCCCAGTTTTGATCACAACAGATACAACGCATGTGGGCTTTAAAGCCGATGTGTATCAAAGTATTTTCAACAAGTAATTGATTGAGCCTGCCTCGCAGGCTCCCACACAACAGAATTAGGAGAGAAATATGAGCTTTTTTGCATTTGGTATCGGTATTGGCACACAGTCTTCAAAAGGTGATTGGTTAGAAGTGTACTATAACCTACCTGTGATCAACCCAACAGAATCTCTGGTCAACGCAGTTGCACAAGTGATTGATTATGAAGCGGGATCAGACAGCGCTATCGATATCTGCCAAGAGCAACTTGCAGATATTCAAGCTGCTCTTAACAGTGCAGGTGAAACTGCACAAGCTGATGTAATCGAGCTGTTAAAAGGCACTGAGCAACCGCTGGTTGTCACTATCTTAGCGACAGATTCTGCACCGGCATCAACGCCTGAAGCTTACCTAAAGCTCACGATGCTTTCACAGCGTCACGTTGCACCGCACAACATTGATCTGACTGGTCAGTTCGCTTTACTACCAAACGTAGCTTGGACCAACGAAGGCGCTATCTCTCTTGAAGACCTTCCTAAGCGTCAACTAACTGCGCGTGCTCAAGGGCGTGTTCTCGATGTTATTTCAGTCGATAAATTCCCTAAAATGACCAACTATGTCGTACCTGCTGGTATTCGCATTGGTGATGCTTCACGTGTACGTTTAGGCGCACACGTTGGGGATGGCACTACTGTCATGCACGAAGGCTTCATCAACTTCAATGCGGGCACTATGGGTGTTGGCATGGTTGAAGGGCGCATCTCTGCCGGTGTAGTGGTTGGTAACGGTACTGATATCGGTGGCGGAGCATCAACTATGGGCACGCTTTCTGGTGGTAACAATGTGATCATTTCTCTTGGCGAGAACTGTCTGCTTGGCGCTAACGCTGGTACCGGTATCCCATTGGGTGATCGCTGCACTATCGAAGCGGGTCTCTATGTAACAGCCGGCTCTAAAGTCACTATCCTGGATGATAAAAACCAAGTGGTCTCTAAAGTAAAAGCCTCTGAACTTGCCGGTAAGTCTGATTTACTGTTCCGTCGTAATTCGCAATCTGGCGCCGTTGAAGTTAAAACCAACCAGAGCGCTATCGAGCTAAACGAAGCACTACACAAGCATAACTAATCGTTTTAGCTATTAGCTATTAGCTATTAGCTATTAGCTAATGATAAGCCCAAAAACCTAAGCCTTGGCGAATACCGCTAAGGCTTTCATTCCCACCAAAAAAGAGAACCCCAATGACACACTCCGCTACCGTTGAACTTGCCTGCGATTTAATTTCACGTAAATCAGTCACTCCTGAAGATGCGGGTTGCCAAGATGTATTGATCGCGAGATTGGAGAAAATGGGCTTTGTCATTGAAAAAATGCCTTTTGGCGATGTGAAAAATTTCTGGGCACGTCGCGGCACGCAAAAACCGCTAATGTGTTTTGCAGGCCACACCGATGTTGTCCCTTCCGGTCCTGTTGAACATTGGAATAGCGCCCCTTTTGAGCCGACATTCCACGAGGGCTATTTATACGGACGCGGCGCCGCTGATATGAAAGGCGGAACCTCTGCATGGTTAACCGCCCTTGAGCGCTTTATTGAACACCATCCCGATCATATAGGCTCTCTTGCTATGTTGATCACGAGTGATGAAGAAGGCCCTTTCATCAACGGCACGACCAAAGTGGTTGATACACTAGAGGCGCGTAACGAAAAAATTGACTGGTGCGTTATAGGCGAAGCATCTAGTACCGATAAACTCGGTGATATTATCAAAAATGGCCGTCGTGGCTCCCTCAGTGGAAAATTAAAAGTAAAAGGCGTACAAGGCCATGTTGCCTATCCGCACTTGGTTAAGAATCCGATTCATTTAAGCGCAGCAGCCATCGCTGAGATTACTGCAGAGCGCTGGGATGAGGGTAACGATTTTTTCCCGCCAACTTCTTTTCAAATTTCCAACTACAACGCGGGAACTGGTGCTAACAACATAGTGCCGGGAGAAGCCGTTTTGGATTTTAACTTCCGCTTTTCAACTGAGTCGACTGAGGCCGGTTTAAAAGAGCGAATTCACGCCATTTTAGACAGCCACCAGCTTGAGTACACCATTGATTGGGCATTCTCAGGTAATCCATTTTTAACCACAGGCGGCGCACTTATTGATGCGACAAAACTGGCCATTAAATCAGTCACAGGTCTAGACACACAATTATCAACGTCGGGCGGCACTTCAGATGGGCGTTTTATCGCCCCGACAGGCGCGCAAGTCATTGAACTGGGACCGGTCAATGCCACTATTCATAAAATCAATGAATGTGTAAAAGCTGAAGACTTAGATACTCTATCGAGTGTTTATGAAAACATTTTAGCCCGCTTACTTGTGACCAATAATGACTAATCCAATATTGGCTTGCCCGCTGTGTAAAGGCCCACTTAGTGTCGTTCAAAACTCGTTAGTTTGCCCCGCAAACCACTGTTTTGATCGCGCTAAACAAGGGTATTGGAACTTGCTCGCCGTACAGCAAAAAAAATCCATTGACCCGGGAGACAACCCGGGAATGGTCAGTGCCCGCAGCCAATTTTTAGATCTCAATCACTACCTGCCATTAGCCGAGACTGTCCAAGGCCTATTGCAACAGCACACTGCGCATTTAGCGAGCGCGCAAATACTCGATATGGGCTGCGGTGAAGGCTATTACACTAACCTTTGGCAAAGTGCATTAACGCAGCATCAGTTTATCGGCTTAGATATTTCAAAACACGCTGTGAAAGCAGCCACGCGTCGCAACAAGGATATAGCTTGGTTAGTGGCAAGTGGTGCTAACATGCCCATTGCCGATAACTCTTTAGATGTATTAAGCGTACTCTTTAGTCGTTTGATGCCAGCACCTTTTGCCAAAGCATTAAAAGACAACGCGCTACTCATTCTGGTTTGGCCTAGTAGCGATCATTTAGCGCAGTTAAAACAGCAGATGTATAAAGATGTGAAAGAGTCGAGCTACGACCCTGCCGCTGAGTTAGAGACTCTCTTTCGCTTAAAGTCACAACAGGCGCTCTCTTTTGATTTCACGCTTGATAATGCTGAGCACCTGCAAACACTGTTACTGATGACACCACACGGTCAACGTATCAACGACGAGACAAAAGCCAATTTGGTAAATCAATTACCGATGACTCTTAGCTTTAGCGTCAATATTGGCTGTTTCGAAAAGCGTGCAAGTACCTCATGAATAGCAAAGCACTGCTATTTAAGCTCAAGCGCCTACTGCAACGCCAAGCCGTTAATACTCGACAAAACCTCACTCTGATTTTAATTGGATTCGCGATGTCGCTACTGGGGATTGGCTTAGTTATGGGAGGCGAGTATTTAGTACATGACACATTTCATCGAGAACTCATCGCCCTTGCGGGTGTCATCATTATTGCTATCGCCTGTGTATTAGCAGCTACCGGCTATGTCTGCATGAGTCTATTAAAGATTTTTTACGTTATCACTCGGGATGATGAAGATAATAAAAGAGAAAAGTAGCCGCAAGCGATTGCTTATAGCCTTTCAAATGTCATGATCTAGAAGTCTTAACACGCGTGCTACTTTTAGTCATTGCTCGCAAATACGTCTGAGCAGAACTTTCAATGAGAAACACAACACTACCACTTTGACCGTCAATAAAGTTTTTAAAAACAGCGACTTCCCTAGACACTAAAACTGGAATTTGTGATCCACTGCCTCGATCGTGCAAACAGCTTATATAAGCTAAAAAAAAGGGTAACCCGAAGGTTACCCTGAAAATGACAAGAACCGTGTTCTCTCAATTGCGAAGCAATGTACGCAAACAAGAGAAGGTGAAGTTAACCGAATAAATAACTTATCTGGTTACCTTGCGAGCAAATTAATAGTATCGCTAATGAGAACTAAATGCAAGTGATAATGGTTATTATTTAGATTTGGTTGATTTGTCTTTTAAAAAATCTAATCTTCTATCAACCAACCTTTCTCACAAGCAAGCTCAATCTGAGCGTTAACATAGTCCCATAGCTTTGGAGAGAGATCCTTTAGATAGATGTTACGCTTTATCACTTGCTGTTTACGTACATTGTTAACCTTCCAACTTCCACCTTCATTGGCCATATTTTGTACTAATGGCAATAACCTATCTATCGATTTGGCAAAACGCGCATCACTGGTTTGGGCATTTTCAAACTCTATCCAAAGTGCTTGCATCTGTTCCGATTGGGGCGAGGGAAGTAAACCAAACAGTCGCTTGGCTGCCGCTAACTCTTTCTCTTCTTGCGCTGATTGTAATGCTTCGTTTTCAAAAGCAAATAAATCGCCCGCATCAATTTCAACAATATCGTGAATCAATAACATTGAAGTGACTCTTTGGAGATCCACTTCTTGCTCTGCATATTCATGCAAAATTTGCGCGCTGAGTGCAATGTGCCAGCTGTGCTCTGCACTATTTTCTTGTCGGTTATTATCAGACTTAACCATCGTTTTACGATAAACAGCTTTTAAACGGTCAATTTCAAATATAAAGTTAAGCTGACTTTCTAACTTCTTCTGCATATTAATTCCTCACTACACGCCGTGTGAAGTCTGAAACGCAAAGACGGTCCACAGCAAATTTTTAATATCCCCCTTATACATGATCCCTTGTATAAACGTCATCGTTTCGTAGCAAGATTTAAACTTTATGCAAAAATAGTAAAGATAAAGATGTAAGAGCTGCTAAAGAAGCAAAAAAAAAGCAACCCAAATGGATTGCTTATAAATGACAAGAACCGTGTTCTTTTCCTGATGTAATAATTACACCAAGAAAAAAGTGAAGTTAACTTGATATTAAATATCCAGTTACCTTGCGAGCAACCAAATAGTACCGCTAATGATAATGATTTGCAATAGCAGTTCGTAATTTTTTTGTATTATTTTTGCACTCATTTATTTCTTACTAATAGTTAACTTTAACGAGAACTTATGGCCATTTCAGTCTTTTTTAACACATTTTTAAAGAGGCAATCGGTGCTTGGCACTACAATCAAATGCGGCTGTTAGTCGTTTTCTATAACTTTTCTTGCCAGAACCTTGTAAAGACACTGGCCAACACTGTGTTTGCTGGTCAGTTATACGACCTTTTAGGAGTAACTTGCATAAATGCTCAAAAAAAACTTAGGGGCTAAAACCCATGTTCCTTCGCAAATAAAATGGCTTTGTTGAGTGAAACAATCTCAGTTAAGGTAATACCAAACAGTTAAGCGAATAGCGGTGAGTTATTGTTGCAAGCATCAAATCTTTCACAGTAAAATTGGCGCTATTAAAACTATATAAGCTTATCTTTTATGAGTCATTTTTTTGAAATTCACAGAGCGACCGACCAATGGGGTCAAATCCACGTCCTCAGTGATAGCTACAACTACTATTTGACCTTCGGTACTGGCGGGCAACAAAGCGGTATGCAAGTCAATCAACCCGACAGACTATTATTCCAATACACTCAGTCAATGATGCTTGGGGCTTTATTTTGTCCCAAGGCAGAATCAGCTCTTTTATTGGGATTAGGGGCAGGTTCTCTCGCCAAATCTCTACTCGTCTATGATGATAAAATAAAGATAACAGCCGTGGAACTGCGCCAACAAGTGGTAGACATTGCACACAACTGGTTCCATTTGCCTGAAACACCGCGCATGAACATTATCACGGGCGATGCCTTTAATTACATCAATAATAGCCCACCGACCAGTGATCTACTCTTTGTTGATTTGTATTTAGACAACGGCATCCAAAACTCGCTCTCTAGCGAAAAATTTGTGCAAAATTGTTACGATGCGCTTAATGATAAAGGCTGTTTAGTACTCAACCTGTGGGATGAAGGTAAAGGCTATGTGCCTTTTAATTTAAGCTTGATAGAAGAAATATTTACTTCTCAGTCTCTCATGCTAGTGACGGATGAAAGCAATATTATTGTCATTACTGGCAAGAATTTTCAGCCGGATCCCCACCCAAGAAGACTACAACCCATTGCCAAAAAAATGGGTGATCAGTTAGACATTCCACTGCAAAAGCTACTCAATCAACTACAAGTTAGAAATTAGCTATCAGCTGAGGCGACTGCAATAAACTTTAAGACTAAATATTACATAAACAAGGAGCTTTATATGAGACTCCTCTTGTAGTGACTTTTCTATCACTAGCCCCAAGTTCACCCCTACTAACATAGGCGTTTAGTTCTTCTAAATAACGATACACTGTGATGAGCAGACCAGCGGTAATACCGCAGTTGGCATCTGTTTGGGGGGAGAACTAAATAGTGATACCGTTATCTGGGCGAACTGCTTTCCAATATTTCTTACGCCAATAGACATTATCTAATGCAGATATTTTAACGCCTTTTTTTTCTGAAACATGCATAAACTTATTACCGTTTACGACAACACCTACGTGTCTCACTGTGCGTGAAGTTTTAAACAATACAAGATCACCCGGTAGCAACTCGCTTTTATCTACGCTGTATCCCAAAGTAGCTTGACCTAAAGTCGTACGCGGGACATCAACATTGAAAACATTTTTGTAGGTATTTCGAACAAAAGCAGAGCAGTCAATACCTGTTCGGCTATTCCCACCTAAGCGATAGGGAGTTCCTTCCCAATCACTGTAATAACCCAGCAATTGTTGTTCAACTTTAATTAATGGGGAAGAGGGTATTGCGATGCTACTCTGACTGACTGTCGTCGCTTGTTTGACACAACCGGAAAGCAAAAGGAGAGAGGCAAAACAGCCAAGTTTAATGAGGGTGAACGCTCTAGTAAATATCATATTCTATAACCGTATTTCTGCACTTGTGTATGTGTTCCATTGAGTCATCAGCATTACTTGAAAAGCTGATCTTCCCTATCAACAAGTCACTAAGATTAAAAATCGTTAACTTACCCAATTTTCAACCCGTCGAAGAATAGTATAAAAGTAACGAAATGAAAAGATTATTCAGTTTATTAGCGACTTAATGAACTAAAAGTGCCAGCAAGAAGGATTAACAAGCCATTTCGGCTTGTTTACAAGTTGTGTATCTAGCGAACGACATTGATAGAGCAGTCTGTTAAAATGCAATAATTATACATATCAGAGATTCCATACTGTGTTTCAAGAACATCAACTGCACGATCGTTTATTAAAAGCCCTTAGCGCACTTAATTTTGATACCCCAACACCAGTACAAGAAGCCACTTTAAGTGACACACTTGCTGGACGTGATGTATTAGTCACCGCCGAGACAGGCAGCGGCAAAACTGCTGCGTTTCTAGTCCCATTACTCGACAGATTACTGACCTCTAAAGCCCCTGGCTATGAAGCGCGTGCGCTAATACTAACCCCTACTAGAGAGCTCGCGCTGCAAGTATTAAATCATTTGGAACAACTTGCACAGTTTACTTTTATCAAAGGGGATACAGTTTGCGGCGGTGAAGAATTTAAACCACAGGCAGCCAGATTACGTAAAAACCCGGACATTTTAATTGCCACGCCAGGTCGTTTGATCGACCATTTAGACAAAGGCACAATAGATTTATCGGACATTGAAGTACTTATTCTCGATGAAGCTGACCGTATGATAGACATGGGATTTGAAGAAGATGTAACACGCATCATCAACAGCTGCCCTAGCGATAGACACAGCATGCTGTTCTCTGCCACCCTTGCCCATGACAAGATGCCGGCGTTTATAAAAACAACCTTAACTGACCCCGCCGTCCATCAGCTCAATAGCCATCGCGAAGTTCATCAGAAAATCAGCCATCAAGTTATTACTGCAACAGATGGTGATTTAAAAGATAAGCAGCTCATTTCGCTGCTACACAAAGAGCCTTTTGAAAAAGCCATTGTCTTCACTAATACTATCGTTGAAGCCGCAAGACTTAACGGTTACGTGCGTCGTTTTGGTATTCGTGCCGGTGTTATTCATGGCGATTTAACCCAGGAGCAACGTAAACACGTTATCAATTTACTGCAAACAGGCACTTTAAAAATTCTTATCGCTACCGATGTTGCTGCACGTGGCATCGATATAAAAGGGGTCGATTTAGTTATCAATAGAGATATGCCTCGAAATGGTGATGACTATATACACCGCACCGGTAGAACGGGCCGTGCTGGCACTCAGGGACGCGCTGTATCTTTAATAAACCCAAGTGAATGGAATTTAATGGCAGGTATTGAGCGCTATTTAAAAGCCAAATTTGAGATGCGTAAAATCCCCGGTTTAGAAGGTAGCTATACAGGCCCTAAAAAACTAAAATCTTCAGGCAAAGCAGCGGGCTCTAAAAAGAAAAAGACCGACAAAAAACTAGCCACTAAGGCGGGCAAGAAAGCACCAAGAGATAAGAAAAAAGTAAAGAAGCGTACTGCACCGGTCATTATTGATGATGGTATGGCGCCGTTTTCACGTAAAAAGTAACGGCAGAGTACACAATATATGTGCAGGCATTAGATCGCTATGAGTGGCAATCTAAAGCTTGCAGCCTTTCACGTCATGAGTGACTGGTACGTTCTTCTAATTCGAACATATGTTGATGTAAATAAGGGATTAAACGATTTATAGGCTTGGGCTCTAACAACCAATTCCCCTGTAAATAGTGACAATCTAATTCTTTAAGCTGCTCAGCCACCGCTTGTGTTTCCACGCCTTCTGCGACGACCACTTTACCGAGTGATTTGGCTAAAGTCAGCACTACCTCCACCAACGTTCTATCCTTCGGGTTGTTTTTCATTCCCTGAATGAGACTTGAATCTATTTTTAAAATATCTGCAGGATAATTACGTAAATAGTTAATGGCCGAATGTCCTGTACCAAAATCATCTATCGCAAACTGCACACCCATTTTTCTCATGGCTGTTACAACATTCATGCGCACTGACTTTTTATCCATCAACAGCGCCTCTGGTATCTCAAAGATAAAACGGTCACCAGTGACAAAGTTTTCGCTTAAAATTCGCTTCCAGCGTTCAAATGCACGACTAGAATAATACTCACTGATAGAGTGATTTATTGCAATCTTAACGTTGATATCCCCTTCACTAAAGCTGCGAATATCACGACATGCCTGGCTAAACGCCCAATTACCTATCTCCCGAATTGCGCCTGTTCGCTCAGCGACAGGTATAAACTTATCGGGCATTACCAAGCCATTTTTAGGATGATTCCAGCGAATAAGTGCTTCGCAAATATCTACGTTCTCAGTCTCTACGTTTAAAACGGGTTGGTAATATAGCTCAAATTCACCGGCTTCTAGACCTCTAAGTAAATCTTGATGAATAAGCAAATAGCTATCAGCTTGCTCACGCATCCCTTCATTAAAGAAGAAGTGTCGATTACGTCCTGCTCTTTTAGCCGCGTACATCGCTTGGTCTGAATGATATAAAAGAGCGGGCGCGTCGTCACCATCTATGGGATACATGGCTATTCCCATACTTATAGTTAAGAAATGTTGCTGTCCTGAAAACTCTATCGGTTGTTGTAATTGCTTTTTTAATTTATCCGCCAGTAAATCAGCCTTTATTACATCGTCTACTTCATGCGCAACGTAGACAAATTCATCTCCAGATATACGTGCAACTAAATCCGTGCTTTTAGCGGCCATCTCCAAACGTGTAGAGAACTCAGTGAGGATAACATCGCCAGCACCTTGCCCTAGCTGATCATTGAGGTGCTTAAAATGATCGATATCCATAAAGAATATAGCAAAGTCAGACTGTTCTCGCTGCGCCTCTTCAATCAACTCTCGAAGACGTCTTGAAAAATGATAGCGATTTGGCAAGCCTGTCAGTAGATCATAATTAGCACGATACGCTCCCGCTCTAACATCGACACTGCGCTGTTGGTATGCGCAAATAAAACGATGGCTGCTCACCGCAAGGAAGACGGAAAGAGCTAATGCACCTAGCCACCCCCACATTCTTTGCTCTATCGATCTCTCTTTTAGTACTGTCTCGATTTGCCAGTTGGCATCAGCGAAACTGACTTTTAATTTGTAGCTTTCAGTACCTTCAAAATCTGCTGCTTTGCCTAGTTCAAACAGGGTATCTTTAATCTCTGCATCTAATGATATTAATCTAAAAGGCTGTAGCTTAAGCTTATCGCGAAAAATTTCAGACTTGAGATAGTGATATAAATCTAGCTCTAGCATCAGCAAGTCTTGATTAGTCTTTATACTGTTAATCTGAGCACTGGCATGCTGTCGTTGATAAAGCACTAAGCTACTTTGTTGTTGAGCACTAGGGCTCGTGTGTTCAATGAGAAAGTCTTTCACTTTGCCAAATTTTTCTAGTAACTGGCTATCTAGGCGCATCCCAATTAAATTTTGATTCAACCCCAGCGGATAAACATTAGCAACAGTGTTGTCCCTAGTTAACGCCATTAGCTTTATATAAGGGTGTCTCTGTGCGAGCGGCTCAGCAAGATCTCTAAACTTCTTATCCGACATTTCCTGTGTCGCACTTACCGCTAAATGGTATTGATGTAATAAATCTCTATTGTCAGATATAAAGTCCCCTAGCAGGCCTTGCACCATACCAGCTTGAGTAATTACCTCAATTTTGTCGGTCGCTGCATGTTTCTCGCTTAAAACATATAAGAACATACCCAAAGCGATCATTGCTAGCATGCCAATAATCGTTGCGAAAAAGAGTGGCCCATGCGGTTTAATCAATAGACTTTCTACCGCCGCAGCCCCGCCAACCGATGAAGTTGTCTCAACTTCAGTACGTATAGTTCTTCGTTCTATACTTTGCATAATTGCACTTGTCGCTCTGTCATTATTACTTAAAAATATATGAACTTGTCAAAACACTTTAAGCGAAGCCCTCTATCGAAATATATGTGTCGAATTCAGATAAGCGGAATAATCGAGAACATAAAATAAAGCACCTTGTTCGACAAAAGTGACTATTGAATCATATACCTTAGAGTATAGTTTGCATTTAAATAAATGTAATAAAGATACTTGCTCTTTAGAGCACTTTACCTGGATTCATGATGTTTTTTGGATCTAACGCCCCTTTTACCAGCTTCATGATCTCTACTGCTGCTGGTAACTCCTGTAAAAGGTAGGACTTTTTACCTATACCAATACCGTGCTCACCAGTACAAGTTCCTTCCATCTCAAGTGCTCGATTGACTAGACGGTGATTAAAACATTCCACTAATTCCATCTCCTGTTTATCTTCAGGGAAGACGCTAAGCGCCACATGGAAATTGCCGTCGCCAACATGACCAATAATAGGCATGCTTAGTCCTGTTGTGGCTATGTCGGCTTTAGTTTCTAGAATGCACTGAGCTAATCTCGATATAGGCACACAGACATCCGTTGCTAAAATTTTTGATCCCGGGCGCTGCGACAGTGCCGCGTATGCAAAATCGTGCCTTGCGCGCCAGAGCTTATTGCGATCCTCTGTTTTTAAAGCCCATTGAAAATCGCTACCACCCAAATCTGCCGCCAGTTCTTGTACTGTTTCTGCCTGTTCTTTGGCAAAAGCATTGCTACCGTGAAACTCTAAAAACAAATGCGGTGTATGCGCATAACTTTAATCACTGTGATCATTGATGGTTTTAATGGCCACTTCATCTAGCAGTTCAATACGGGCAATAGGCCCCCCCATCTGAATTGTGTTAATCACGCAATTGTTGGCCCCCCTCTAATGACTCAAAGGCGCAGACAGCACTGGCGGTACTCTCTGGTATGTCATGTAATTTTATGTCACTTCACATACAACACCTAATGTACCTTCAGACCCGACAAACAAGCGGGTTAAATCATAACCCGCGGCAGATTTTCGTGCGCGGGTACTGGTCTTTACGATGCTGCCATCACTGGTGACCACCATCAGTGACAATACTGCCTCTCTCATAGTCCCATAGCGAACTGCATTAGTACCGGATGCTCTAGTGGCGACCATGCCGCCAATTGAAGCATTTTCCCCGGGATCTACGGAAAAAAACAAACCGGTATCGCGGAGATATTCATTGAGTGCTCTACGCGTCACTCCCGCCTGTACAGAGCAGTCCATATCTTCAACGCTGACACGTGTAATTTTGTTCATATTACACATATCAATGGATAAACCACCCGATGTAGCATTAACTCCGCCTTCGAGCGCCGTCACCGTTCCAAATGGAACAACCGGCATTTCGTGCTTAGCACAGATTTTAACAATTTCTGACACTTCCTCTATACTCTTTGGAAAAGCGACAGCATCTGGCGCACAAGGCAAGTGAAAAGACTCATCTTGAGAGTGATGATCCCTGATCGACTGTGCTATAGAAAGCCGATCATGCAATAAATCAACCAGTTCAGAAACAGCATCTCTAAAATTTGTTTTAGTACTACACCCGTTACTTGCCGACATTGACTTACACATATTTATTGATTCTCTACGATACTAGCAGAGTATTTATTACCTTTATAGAAGCACTTGTGCAGATAAATCAATTTCCTACAGATACCTTGCCTGTGGTGCATTTTTTATATTTTGCGTTGCATTTAATACCAGTGTTTACCCATATTTTCATGTGGTATTTTTTCTTTTTCAATTGAACATGAGAAAATAATGCAGCCTAACACACAGACCAAATGCGCCAATTTTATCAACTTACTTGAAGGAGAAAAGCAAATCTCTAATGCTCCTATTATTCAATTTGATGATGGCCAAGCTTGCATTCCCCAACACTATCTAGAATTTTCACACACTAGGGAAAGTGTCGAGAAAATTATACTCGATATTGAGTACAGTGATTGCTTTCCCATTTTTGTCTGTGAGGAACGTCAACAGATATATATTCAAATTGGAATTATCGGGAAGGATAATTACACCGCTAGCAAGCAAGCCAATAACAAAATAGTGTACGGTAGAAAATGGCGGGTAGAGCCTCAACTGCCAACTTCTGAAATTATCCAGACTGTCTATTTAGCAATTATTATTGCCAGAGAGCATGAAGTTAGAGAGCTATTTAGAATCGAGTATTTAGGCGCGCTTACGACCCCGTTTAACAATCATCACGACTTACCTGCACTGGCGCACTTAAAAGAAAAGTTCAGCCAGCAAGGCGAACAACAGGCGAGCGAGTCTGATATCAAATATATTTTATCTACACTTAGCTACAATCAATCTTCATTTGAATTAATAAACATGCAGCGTTTACCTAGTCAAAAATGGTTATTTGAAATTCAAATCACTCATAATCATTGCTCAAACATAGATGATATTTACTCAGAAAAAGAGAGTGAATTAGCTTTCTTACTAAAAGACTGCTCAATAAACTCCCTTTTACACGAGATAATGGCGCAGCTATTAGCCGTTTCCCGCTTTCATGTGGAAGAAAATTTCTGTTATCGAGGTTTTAAACGTTTTAGTCATTCTAATGCAGTACTCACCTTAGCTAAACTATCAATAACTATGCGTAGAAGCCCCCAAAACAAAATTAATGACAACTTCATTAAAGCCGTAAAAAGCAGCAACTACAACATTGATAAAAGCCGTATTCCACAGCAACAAAACGGCCCTTTAGCAAAAAAAATCGCACGCAGCTTATCTAAGCACTGTGATATTGACGGGATAATACCGCGGCTAAAATACGAATAGCCTGCTTGTATCTACCCTATTATCGTTAAGGTTGAGGCTCTGTAATCTAATTAGATTACGCTCACTCTTGTAAAACTTTCCCTTCTATGAGACCAGTATTATCAAGCAACTTTTTACTCATAAAACTCACAAAGGTTTGCACTTTCAAGCTGTCACGCAAATCGGGATGCCGAAGCACCCACAAATCATATTTAGACTCGCTAATAAAGGGAGGTATTCGAACCAAAAGCGCATCACTATCACCAATAAAGCAAGGTAATACAGCAACTCCCATTCCTTCGCGACAAGCACTGGCCTGTAGTGTAGCACTAACGATTTTATGCTTAGACGCTAATTTAGGGTACTCTTTTGCAATCTTACCAGCGGGTCTTCGCATTTTATCATTCCAACCTATCCATGACTGACCTGCCAACCACTTTTCATCTAACATCTTCTCTTTACTGCTCGCACTGATATAACAAGCGCGATGGACGTTCGCTAGCTTGCGACCGATCAAGTGCTCTGGTGGTTCATTACAGAGCCTAAAGGCAACATCAGCTTCTCGGTTAGCAAGATTAAACGCTTTCGTTGAATCGATTATTTCCATTTCAATTTCAGGATGATCCCTACAAAACTCAGCAAACCAAGGCATCAGCAGATCTTGGGCAATCACATCGGGCATGGTGACCCGAAGTTCGCCGCGCAATGAGGAATCTTTACCCGCTATCTTTCGCTGGACGGTATTGAGTCTCTCTTCTAAATGACAGGCATCTGCAAAGATTTGGTTTCCCATCAACGTTTTTGTGTAGCCTTTGTGAGATCGCTCAAACAGACGCTGACCTAAACTTTTCTCGAAACTGTTAATCCGCCTAGATACGGTTGCGTGATTAACCTCTAAATGTATAGCTGCTGCACGGATTGATCCTGTGCGAGAGACAGCGAGGAAATACTTCAGATCATCCCAATTCAAATAAGACTCCATGATTAATATTGCAATAGAATATTCTAAGGTTATCAACGATAACAGGTTTATAAATGCAGATGGCTGGTGCATTTTTTGACCATTACTCCCACCGACTAGTTCAATTACTATTGTTTTGAAATCAACAGTGAGGGATATAACATGAGTTCATCGACAAATACTGCCGATCTAATAGGTGACATTCACCTGAATAGCAATCAACAACCTACAATTATTGGTCAGTATGAAGTTAACGCTAAACTAGTGATAGACTCCGAGATCACAAGTACTTGGCAAGTACTGGCAAACTTTTACGACGTTTATACTTGGGTACCAGGTGTCAGTAAATCATACGCTTTGAATGATTTACCACTGGGAGTAGGCGCCGCGAGATACTGTAAGCTAGATGATTTTGGATCGATAGAAGAACAGATAACCCACTGGGTCGATCAAGTTGGTTTTGTCTATACCATCTCCCCGCTAGGCCCTTTGAATAATGCCATCAGCCGTTGGTGGCTCACTCCATTAACCAACGGGCAAACTCTGTTAGAAGTTACCCTAAAATACGACATCCGCTTTGGAATTTTTGGTAAAATGATGCATAAACTTGTCATGCGCAATAAATTGGAAAAATCTCTACCCGATACATTAGTAGCGGTCAAAAAGCAGGTGGAGGCTAATACTCATAAATGGAGTTAATAATAGAAGTTGAAATGACCAGCCTCAGCATTAAATGAAGGCTAGTCGTTTTTGTAAAATAGATGGCGATTTAATCGTTAGCCCTGAATCCACTTTTCAAGCTCATCAGCCCCACCAATTAACGCACCATCTACAAATATCTGCGGGGTAGTGGCGGCACCAGATATCGCTTGTAGGCTGATATTACTCAATCCATTTTCGCCTAGATCAATTTCTTCAAAGCTTAAATTATTTTGTTTTAAGAGATTCTTGGCTCTCACACAGTGACCACAACCCGCCTTAGAGATCATACTAATGCTTTTCGGTTTTATCGCCTTAGGGTTGATGTATTCAAGCATAGTATCTGCATCTGATACTTCAAACGGGTCGCCTGGTAAGTCTGGTTCGATGAACATTTTGTCGATCTGGCCATCACGTACCAGCATAGAGTAGCGCCAAGAGCGCTTGCCAAAACCAATATCAGATTTATTGACTAACATGCCCATAGCATCAGTAAAATCACCATTGCCATCAGGAATGAACTGAATGTGCTCTGCATTTTGATCAGCAGACCAAGCATTCATGACAAAAGTATCGTTTACAGATACACAGATGATACGATCAATGCCGCTTTTGGCAAACACTGATGCAAGTTCATTATATCTAGGCAAGTGACTGCTAGAGCATGTCGGGGTAAAGGCACCAGGCAGTGAAAATACAATGACGTTTTGGCCTTTAAACAAATCTGTCGTGTTCACTTTTTCCCATTGTTCATTAACGATTTGACTGAACTCTACCTGGGGGATCGCGCTTCCTTCAATATTCTTCAACATCTGTTTGTGCCTCTAATGTATTTGTTTCGATTGAGATAATTATATAAGAACAGGAAAAACAACAACAATTAATTGATTCAATCGTTTTGATAGATTTTAACTATGACAAGAAAAAACAAGGGGATGAGTAAACATCATAAATGTTTAATCTCTTTTTCGGTTTTCAATATTTATCAATACTTGCGCACGTTGTTTGTCATCAAGCTCAGACCAGCTGGTTATTTCTGTCAGCGAGCGAAAACAGCCTAGACAAATATCTAGGTCATCCAAACAGCAGTTTCTAATACAAGGGGAGGCGATTGATCGCTTGATGCTCCCTTTGTTTTCATCGATATTCATAGGTAACAAAGCTATCCAATGGGCTGGACTTTCATTTTCCCCACACCCACTTCGATTACTTCGACCTCCGTTCCTTTCTCTAAAGCGCTATCGCAAGAGACTTTCCAATTGATACCAGAATACTGATGATTAATGACAACTGTATTGCTCAGATCTTCCTTTAACCTAAAACGATGACCAATGAGATCATTAGTGACCGCTTTAGTATCCACCTTGTCTTGCATTCGCTTTAACGAAGGCCACAAAAGTAGGGAGCTAACACCTGTGACTAGCGCAATGCTAATCAATGTATTGGTCATGTTTGGCTCTATTAAATCCAAGAAAAAGACCACACCAGTGGCAATACAACCCAGTCCCAAAAAGAACAAAAAGAAGGTTGAGAAGCCCAGAACCAATACTTCCAACACCAGCAGAGCGAGCCCCAATATAAGGAGAGACTCAGCCATATTTTGGGTAAATATATCCATTAATGACCTTTATTTAGTGTGTTGATAATAGTCATGGCTTGAGCGACAACACTTGATGCATCTGTCGCGGCATCTGGCAGTA
>Ga0105354_1000893_pt1 | contig 18478 bp, 17 predicted proteins | sample GOMGulsemesocosm_FD_83658 | JGI IMG/M metagenome (GOLD analysis project Ga0105354, IMG submission 83658) | Methane-oxidizing microbial communities from mesocosms in the Gulf of Mexico - GOM9B Gulf of Mexico | ecosystem: Environmental > Aquatic > Marine > Cold seeps | place: USA: Gulf of America...
GCTCAAAATAAAATGAATTATAGTTTGAGTCATATTGGAACTAATTCAGGAACAGGAAATATAGAAATAGCTTTAGTAGCTACGCCAGATTTTACAGAAACAAATGGAAATTCAGCCGATATGGGAGCTGTTATATCTATTTCAGGAGGAGGATATTTATTACCGAATAATACTGGTTTTGTTAATGATTGCGTGTTTACACCACCAGCAACTAATATTTGTGATTATGCTATTACTGCAACAGAGTGGAATGCTATTTATTTAGATCCTCCATCAACATCGAGTGGGCGCCTTGTATATCAATTACTAAGAACACCAGGAGTTACTAATGTGTTTTTTGATGCAGCTACTGCTACACCAATCATTATGGCAGTATTTCAAATAGCAGGAAACCCTACTTCTGGAGATATTGTTTTGTTAGATAATGCTGATGCTTTAATAAGCGGTTCATCAAATGGAAATTATTTAAATATTAATTACCCAACTGCAACAAGTGGAAGTACTGCTGATGTATATGGAGTTGTTGATACAACACCTATACTGTTTTCAGTTTTAAGTACACCAAATGTAACTTTGGAAGGAGTAGATATTTTTCCTAATCCAACAAGTGGTCGTATTTCTATAAATGGAATTAATACTATAAAGAATATAGAAGTGATTAATATTGCTGGTCAACAAGTGCAGTATTTTAAAAATGCAGTTGATAATATTGATATTTCTAATTTACAAGCTGGGGTATATTTTATGAAAATAACTACAGAAAATGGATTTGCAATTAAGAAGGTTGTAAGGCAGTAAAATATTTTTAAATTTATTTTTAAAAAAGACTCCATCATTTATGATGGAGTCTTTTTTTATTATAGATATGTTCAAAAATAAAAGTATTTTAAAAATGATTTCAGCATAATTTAACAAAGAGGATTAGTTTAATTAAGTTTGTTGTTTCAATGATAAAAAAATGAAATTAAATATAGACTATAAATCAGAGAGAAGTGAACTGAAGTCATTTCAAGTTTATGATGGTTTAATTCATTTAACGTTAAAGCGTGAAGATTTATTAGGTGATGGAATTTCAGGTAATAAGTTAAGGAAGTTGAAATATAATATAGTAAAGGCCATTGAAGGAGGTTATACTAAAGTGATAACTTTTGGAGGGGCATATTCAAATCATATTTTAGCAGCATCCTACATTAAAAAAGAATATGGGATTGATGTAATAGGAGTAATAAGAGGAGAAGAGTTGATTGATAGGGTTAAAGAAAACCCTACGCTCAGTAAAGCAAAAGAGAATGGAATGCAATTTTATTTTGTATCAAGAGAAGTCTACAGAAATAAGTTGAATTCGGAATTTATCAATGAATTAAAAGAAAAGTACGGCGCATTTTATTTGTTGCCTGAAGGGGGAACAAATAAATTAGCGATACAAGGTTGTGAGGAAATATTAACAGAGAAAGATACTTCTTTTGACTATATATGTTGTGCTGTAGGTACTGGAGGAACGATCGCTGGCTTAATAAATGCAAGTACAGAAAATCAAAAAGTATTAGGTTTTTCAGCTTTAAAGGGAGATTTTTTAAACGATGATATTGCCGCTTTGGTAGCTAAAAAAAACTGGACTCTCCAAACAGATTATCATTTTGGAGGGTATGGAAAAGTAACCCCAGAATTGATAAAGTTTATGAATGACTTTAAAAGAGATACAGATATTGTACTTGACCCTATGTATAACGGGAAAATGATGTATGGTATATATGATCTTATTAAAAAAGGATACTTTCCAAAAAATACTAGTATTTTAGCCGTTCATACAGGTGGAGTTCAAGCTGTTTTAGGTATGAATGCATTACTAAAGAAGAAAGGATTACCGTTAATTAATAATTAAAAAAATGAAAAGGGTACTAGTTTTATTATGCATTACATTTTTTGTAAGCTGTGGTTCAACAAGAGTGATAACTTCAAAAGAAGCAGGGAAAAAACATACTAAAAGAGACAATACTACAGTACAGACTACAACTCCTTCAACAAATGAAAGTACAGTGTTGGGGCCAGAAATACCAGAAGTAAATGAAATGCCAATTAATACAACAGACAAAGTTGCTTTGTATGTACATAAGTATAGGGCAATTGCTCAGTATGAAATGCAAAAATCTGGTATACCTGCAAGTATAACCTTAGCACAAGGAATTCTTGAGTCAGGAGCAGGCAATGGTGATTTGACTAAAAGAGCAAACAATCATTTTGGGATTAAATGTCATAATTGGACAGGAGAAAAAGTGTATCATGATGATGATAAAAAAGGAGAATGTTTTAGAAAGTACAGCCACCCTTCTGAATCATTTAAAGACCATTCAAGTTTCTTGACTTCAAGAAAGCGTTATGAATCATTATTTAAATTAGATAAAAAAGATTATAAAGGATGGGCAAAAGGATTACGTAAAGCAGGATATGCAACTGACCCCAAATATCCTTCAAAATTAATTAGTTTGATAGAACGGTATCATTTAAATGATTATGATATGATAAATGTGGTTACTGAAGCAACAGTTCCAAAAATATTTAGTTATACAATTCAAGAAGGAGATACCTTATATTCAATAGCTAAAAAATTTAATAAATCTGTTGCTGACTTAATGGATTTAAATGATTTAAGTGATACAGTATTAAATATAGGTCAACAATTAATAGTAAAGTAAATGAGTATTTATAAAAGAAGTAGTGAATTGTTTCATGAAGCAATTCAATATATCCCTGGAGGGGTAAACTCACCAGTAAGAGCATTTAAATCTGTTGGAGGAGATCCTATCTATATCAAAAAAGCAGAAGGAGCTTATTTATATGATGAGGATGGAAATAAGTTAATTGACTATATTAATTCATGGGGACCAATGATTCTTGGTCATGCAAATAAAAAGGTAGTAGATGCTATTATTAATAAAACTAAATTAGGAACCTCTTTTGGAACACCAACTGAAATAGAAACTGAAATAGCAAAATTAGCTGTTTCAATGGTGCCGAATATAGATAAAATTCGATTTGTAAATTCAGGAACCGAGGCGTGTATGAGTGCGGTTCGTCTGGCAAGAGGGTTTACTGGAAAAGAAAAAATAATAAAGTTTTCAGGATGTTATCACGGACATTCTGATTCATTTTTAATTCAGGCAGGAAGTGGAGCTGTAACATTTGGATCGCCTAATAGTCCTGGTGTAACAAGAGGGACGGCAAAAGATACTTTGTTGGCTAATTATAATGATATTGAAAATGTAAAAGAAGTAATTGCAGCAAACAGAAATGAAATTTCTTGTATAATTATAGAGCCTGTAGCAGGAAATATGGGCTGTATTCCTCCAAAGGAAAATTTCTTAAAGGAATTACGTAAAGTATGTGATGCTAATAATATTCTTCTGATTTTTGATGAAGTGATGACAGGTTTTCGTTTAGCAAGAGGAGGAGCTCAGGAACTATTTAATATTACTGCAGACATTGTATGTTTCGGAAAAGTCATAGGAGGAGGTTTACCTGTAGGAGCTTTTGCTGCTCGTAATGAAATAATGAACCATTTAGCACCATTAGGGCCAGTATATCAGGCTGGAACTTTGTCAGGAAATCCGTTAGCAATGGCTGCCGGATTGGCAATGCTAGAACAGTTAAGTAACGATGCTGAAGTTTATAATCGTTTAAAGGAAAAAACAGATTACTTACACAATGGATTAAGTAAAGTGTTGATTGCTAAAGGGATTTCACACCAAATTAATCAGGTGAACTCAATGATATCTGTTCATTTTACAACTGAAGAAGTGACTGACTTTAGATCAGCAAGAAAAGGTGATACCCCTCAGTTTAAACAATTTTTTCATGGAATGCTAGCTAAAGGGATTTATTTAGCCCCAAGTGCTTATGAAACATGGTTTATTTCTGACGCATTAAGTTATGAAGATTTAGATGCGACAATTAAAGCTTGTAGTGAAGTAGTAGCTGAATTTTAAGAAAATTGTATATATTATTATGTAATGTTTTGAGTACTTTTACAAAAAGCAATGATTATTAAGGTAGTAACTTAAAATTTTTGCCTTTTGTTCTTTACTGATGCATTTAATAAGCGGATATACCAGTTAAATTTTATTCTATTAAATTGTTTATTTATAGTCTGTATTTCATTTTAAAATGATATACTTATTCTGAAATAAAACTAAATCTGAAGCAATTCAATTTATTTAGAAGCGTATCGAAATATATTAAAGGGGACAATACTATTTGTAATAGTATTGTCCCCTTTAATATGTATAGCGCGTTTAAATTTTATTTTCTGCTAAAAGCTTTGTGATTATTTCACTCTGCTTTTTTAATTCTTTTTCAAGGCGCTCTATTTTAGTTATAATATTTTTGCTTTTTGATATAGCGTCTGTAGGGATTATAGGAGCTATAGGAGCTATAGAAGATATTGCTTGCCATGAAGCATTCCCATTAGCATCAGAAGTTAGGACTCTACCAGTTCCTTGAGTACCATCTACAATTCTTAATATAGGTTGTACTGTAGTAGTAGATGTAATAGAAATGTCATCAATAAAGGCTCTGTCCAACCCAGTATTGACAGAACCATCTTTTTCATACCTCCATGATAAAGTATGTGCTCCAGCAGTCAATGTTCCAGCATAATTATTCCAGTTAACATTACCTGACCAAGAAGCACCAGTTTGTAAAACACCGTCAATATAAAATCGCAAAAAGTCATAGTTAGCTTCGCTATTTACTCGGTAATTGAAAGAAAATGCTGAACCACCGGTTGGAATAACTACGTTTAGATCTAATATAGAATCACCGTTGGTAATTCCAGATCCAGAACCTACACCATAAGTTCCGGTATTATATTCTCCTGCTCCAGAAGTAATGTTCCATGCTCCTCCACTTCCATTTGTCATAAACGGAGCAATTGTATTGTCTTCAAAACCATCATTTAAAGCATTAATTGTTCCTGGAGTATTACCTTCTAAATGTAATAGAGTTGTAGGACTATTTGTTCCGATACCAATAGAACCTGAGTTAGTATTGTAGATGTCAGTTCCTGAAGTTGTCCATTCAGTACTACTTGATAAAGGGGACCATTTTGTGCCATCCCAATAATGAAAGCCCACTCCTGTTGAAAGATTTGTATTGTAAATTAATAAACTTTCAACAGGTGTAGTTACTGGGGCAGCTGAATTCAAATTGGCAATCGATATACGAGGAATTAAAAGTCCTTTATTTACTGAGCTTATTTCTAGTACAGAACTTAAATCAGGGGTTGTTGTGCCAATTCCAACTTGAGAGAAGGAAAATGTAAGGCCTGCTAAAAAGAATACGGGTAGTAGTTTTTTCATAAAATTAAATAATTTTAAAGATTAACATATGTTAAATTATGGGGCTAAAATACTAATTATTAGTATATAAATTAGAGAAGCTTTATTTTTTCGACATAAAGTAGAAAAAATCCGCTAAGAAACCGAATTTATAGGGTAACGTAGGTTATAAGCATAGAAAAAAAAACAGTATTTGTTAGTTGTTAAGTTGTTGATAGTGCGTTATTTATGCTTTGTGTAACGAGTTTTTTATTTTATAAGTTAAGTGAGTGAATTCTAGAATAAAAATAAGATAAGTACGTGATGATCATGATTTAAACACGAGTATTATAGGGAATTGGAGAAGGAATATGTTGTGAAATTTTTAGCTTTTTCTAAAAAGAGAGAATCTCTTATAGAGTTTATTTAGAAAGTAAATCTATATGGCTTCTGATTATAAGTTACATGCTGCTAGTTTTTGAGGTGTTTCGATTTTTTTAACATACATTATTAAAGTGTCAAAAATCAAATAAAAAAGCCTTGTGTTACTAACAGATAGAGACTATTTGTTAAACAAATACAAACCAGATGCATATTGAAATTAAGATAGGGCCCAGTGAGTAAAAGAAAGTATAATTATAGAGAACAGCCTTACACTTTAGGAATTTTGAGAGAAATTATGCGATTATTAGAGCGTTAATATTCTTTTAAATATATTCATAAAGGACTTCTTTTTAGTGTCTATAGAAAATTATTTCGGAGTATTATTACTAATTAGTTACTCTTAATAGATCGCATATAACAAGGTAATAAGTTATTTAAAGATATTAGAATTGTACAACAATCATTATGTATAGTTTCATTGTAAAATTAAACCTTTTTAATTTTTTAGCGTCATAGAAGCAAATAACTTTAAAACGTAATAAGATGAAAAAAATAATTGTGTTAACTATTTTAATGACAGGGTTTATGACTTTTGGACAAGAAAAGCATAAAGGAAAAAGAGCGCACCATAGAAAAGGGAAAATGGAAATAATGAAAGATTTATCTCCAGAGCAAATGGCTGTCTTAAAAACAAAAAGAATGACTCTAGACCTAGATCTTAATAATAGTCAACAGGATAAAATTTATGCACTTAATTTAGAAACCGCAAAAAACAGAAAATATAAAATTGAAGCCAGAAAAAAGGCTAAAGATGAAAAAAATAAGTTGTCTTCCGATGAAAAATACAACCGATTGAATACTCGTTTAGATGAAGAAATAGCACTAAAAAATAAAGTGAAACTTATTTTAACTAAAGAGCAGTTTAAAAAATGGGAGCACAATAGAGAAAGCCTAAGAATCAATAAAAAAAAAGCCATAATGAGAAGTTAATGAGTTAATTAAGCTTTATTATTACTTGTAGTTTGGGTTAATTAGCATTTTTTTAGTTACTTTTATGGCTTTAAATTATTAACCTTATATAAAAAATTATCAATATTATGAAAAAAATTATTGCAGTTATTGCTTTTTTTGCAATTACCTTATTAGGTACAGATGCTACTTTTGCTCAGGAGTCAAGTACACGTAACTTAAGTACAAATGCTAAAACGTTTACACATAAATTAACAAAACAATTTAATTTAGACGGAACACAGCAAAGAGCTATATATAATGCACATATGATGAAAGAAAGAAAAACAAATGCATTAACTCATGGAACTGAAAAGAAAAGATTAACAAAAGAACAAATTGCTAAAAAAGATGTAATTATTTCTGAGTTTAATTCTAAGTTAAAAGCAGTTTTAACTCCTGAACAGTTTAAAAAATATGTTGCTCTGAAATAGATTAACTGTTTAGCAATAAAATAAATTAAAACCTGTGAAGTTAACTTTATAGGTTTTTTTGTTATATATATAGTAGGGAATTTTCATATTTAAAATCAAAGACGACTTTATCCTAATTAAATTTTCTTTGAGTAAATAATATAGTTTTGGATAAGGAGGTAATTAAGTTTTCAGTTCTATCTGTAATTTTTTTCTTGTATATTAATACAGGGTTAAAACAGTTTTTATAAAGTGTAATTCAATAAAAAAGGAGCAGCAAATTGCAGCTCCTTTTTGTGTGATAATGTTTTGAAAATATAAATATTAAATAAACCTTAGGTTATCATACTGCTTCTACAAACAAACCAGCTTCAGTTTTATTCACTTTGGCTAAGTTGTTTTTTGTTAATCCTTTAATAGATTTATCCCATTTCTTATTACTTAATCCAGATTGCGATTTTAAATCGTTTAAATCGATCTTTTCAGCTTTTTGTAATAAGTTCAATACAAATTTTTCATCCTCATTTAAATCAATGGAAGGAGTTTTCTTTTCAGGTCTCATTTGTGGAAAAAATAATACTTCTTGTATTGAAGGGTTGTCGGTTAAGAACATAATTAATCTATCCATTCCAATTCCTAATCCAGATGTTGGAGGCATACCATATTCTAAAGCACGTAAAAAATCATGATCGATAAATTCAGTAGCTTCATCATCTCCTTTTTTAGCAAGCTCTAATTGTGCCTCAAAACGTTCGCGTTGGTCAATAGGGTCGTTTAGTTCAGAATAGGCATTTGCTATTTCTTTCCCACAAACCATTAACTCAAAACGCTCTGTTAATTCTGGGTTATCTCTATGTTCTTTACATAACGGACTCATTTCTTTTGGGTAATCTGTAATAAACGTTGGCTGAATGTAGTTTCCTTCACATTTTTCACCAAACATTTCATCAATCAATTTTCCTTTACCCATAGTTTCATCAACGGCAATACCCATATTTTTTGCGGCAGCTCTTAACTCTTCTTCTGATTTTCCGTAAATATCATATCCAGTAAATTCTTTAATAGAATCTGCCATGGTAATACGTTTGTATGGTGCTTTAAAGTCAATTTCTTGTCCATTAAATGTCGTTTTTGAGCTTCCGTTTACAGCTATAGCACAATGTTCTAATAACTTTTCCGTAAAGTTCATCATCCAGTTATAATCCTTATAGGCTACATAAATCTCCATTGCTGTAAATTCTGGATTATGTGTTCTGTCCATTCCTTCATTACGGAAGTTTTTAGAAAATTCATAAACACCTTCAAAACCACCAACAATTAATCTTTTTAAATATAATTCATTGGCAATACGCATGTATAAAGGGATGTCCAATGAGTTGTGATGTGTAATAAATGGTCTTGCTGCAGCACCTCCAGGAATTGGTTGTAAAACAGGAGTTTCAACTTCCATATATCCTGATTCGTTAAAAAAGCTACGCATTGCGGTAAACAATTTGTTTCTTTTTACGAATACTTCTTTTACGTGTGGGTTAACTACCAAATCAGCATAACGTTGACGGTAACGCATTTCGGGGTCATTAAACTCATCAAAAGTTTTTCCATCTTTATCAGTCTTTGGTAGCGGTAGCGGCTTTAGTGCTTTACTTAATAAAGTAAAGTTGTTTACTAAAACTGTTTTTTCTCCAACTTGTGTAGTGAATAAAGTTCCTTCAATACCAATAAAATCACCGATGTCTAATAGTTTCTTGTATACATCATTATATAAGGTTTTGTCTTCTCCAATACATATTTCATCACGGTTAAAGTACACCTGTATTCTACCTTCGCTATCTTGTAATTCAGCAAAAGAAGCTTTCCCTTGAATTCTACGTGACATTAATCTTCCTGCAATTACCACCTGTTTATCTTCAGCAAAGCTTTCTTTAATCTGTTTTGAATTTTGATTAACAGGATAAAGGTTTGCAGGGTAGGGGTTTATACCCAATTCTCGTAACTTAGTAAGTTTTTCTCGCCTTACTATTTCTTGCTCTGATAATTGCATTTTTAATTGTCTTTTAAAATAAAATAAGGTGTAAAATTACGTAAAAATGAACAGCTGTAAAAGGAAACGAATAGAAATAACAAATAGCACTAAAAGTTAAGTTTTTTAAACTAGTTACCTGTTGATATTAGCAAATATTAATACTATGCTGTTCTATATGGGAGTAGAGCTGCTGGTTTTTGTTAAACACTATAAAATAAAAATACATTTGTTTTAGTAGAGAACATCTAAAACCCATATAATGAAGAAGAATAAAACGTTTTTAGAGTACAAGTTAGTGATTTTATATTGTTTTTTGACAACCGCATTTTTTTCCCAAGTAGGTATTAATACGGTTACTCCTTCTCTAGGAAGTATTTTAGATGTTAAAAGCTCAGAAAAAGAAGTCTTAATTACCGAGGTTGGATATAGCAAACTTAAATACAATATCGCCAGTTACTCGAGGTGCAACTCAAAGTTTATTAGTGTATAATACAAACACAACCACGAGTGTAGGACTTCATTATTGGGACGTTACTGGAGCTAAATGGGTGCCGCTTAGTTTTAAGGATGGTGATTTTCATAAAGTAGGAACATTATTTACTCCATAACTTGTTGCAGATGATGTGTTTATATTTGAAAAAGCAGGTGTTATAAGTAGAAAACTCTAATTCAAACACAAGTGACGATGCTCATTATGGAATTTGCTCTTTAATGGATAATGGATCAGAAACAGGGAGTAGTTATGGGATGTATAATAAGTTAAAAGTTCCAGGAAACAATATAGGTAGAGCATTTTCGATATATAACGATTTAACAGATAGTACAGGTTTAGGGAGGTAAACAGGAACATTTAATAGGTTAACAGGAGCTAATTGTAGAGATGCTAGAAGGGAAAATATATTAGAGGAAGTGGTGATGGTGAACATGTAGGGGGTATAATGAGGTTGTTTGTACAGGTTATGAGTTCATAAAGGAACTTATATCAAGTTAGTGGAGGAGGAATTGTTTATGGTACTCACAATACTATTACAGGTACATCTTCGGACCAAAAATGTTACGGAACACATGATAATGTAAATAGTAATACAGGGACAAATATTGCAGGTTTTTTGATGCGCATGGAAGTGGTGGGGCTACTTGGTATACAGCAATTTTTAATAGAGGAAAAGTGATAGTTAATGAATATGGAGGAGATTATGATTTTAGGGTAGAATCTAATAATGATGCTAATATGCTTTTTGTGAATGCAGGTACTAATGATTCTTCTGAAAAGCTAGAAGTAATCGGTACAATCAAAGCAGCAAACGTAAACTTTAATGGTTTATCTGTTTATCCAAACGATTCCGCAGGAGGAACTGGAGCATTGGTTACTGGAGATGTGTATAGAACCTCAAGTGGTTATTTGAAAATTAAACTTTAAAAAATGTTAAATTTCTAATAATTGTAAAAACTATTAAGATTATAATTGTAATAATCAATCCTTTAGTTGAAATGTCTATATCAGGGAAATTAATATTGAATGGCTTTAAGCTAAAACTAAAAAAGATATAAGCGAGTAAAGGAGCAAAGAAATAGATAAAAATATTTAGTTTTCCAGCCGTTATAAAATTACCGTTTAATAACTGATGAAAAGCACGTTGACCACCACAACCTGGGCAATCAATATTTGCAATACGTTTACTCATACAAATGGCAAATGGCGTTTCGTTTTTTGAAGGATTATTGAGGTAGAAATACCGAATTACTCCAAAGAAAAAAATGATGGTTAGTATGGCTAGTATTTTCTTCATAAAAAAGGTCGTTGTAATTATTACAACGACCTATTATAGTTTGTAAAGGTTTATTGATTTAATTGGTATTGCTCCATGGCGTCATTAAATTTATCCATTGTGTCTTCCCAGTTTAATCCAATGTAAATTAAATATACAATCGCGATCCCTATTGCAATAAAAGCTAATATTTTAGCGTTTTTTGCAGATGTTGTAGCTCCGTCAAAATCATTAGCTTCAAATTTCTTTTTTACTTGTGTAGACATTACAATTGCTACTATTCCTAAGATTAATCCAATACAACAAGGTGAACAACAGCCTAATATCGCACCAGCTATCGCTAGTCCTATATTATTGTTAGGCATCTCTCTATTATCTACATTTTCAAAAGGTGAACTGTTTTCCATAATTTACTTTTCAGTTAATTTAATTTTAAGCTAATGTAGCATTTTTTTTAAATATAAAATAATTGGTTTTAATGTAACAAAACCAGTAGTAGCAATACATATAGAGTATATCAATCAATAAAAATCAATCATAATGAGTATTTGGAGAGTTATTCTTTCAATTTTTTTTCCACCATTAGCTGTGTTAGATAAAGGCTGTGGTTCAATTGTAATTGTGTTTATTTTAACTTGCTTAGGCTGGATTCCAGGGGTTATTGCAGCACTGATTATTATTAATAATCCGAAATAAGTTTAGATAGCTGATACAAGTAAGTCATAGGTAAACTAACTAACGTTATTCCAATTTAAGAGATACATAGTGAGTAAGTCATTGATAGGAATAATTTCTTACTTTTGTAGTTTTTAAAATTAGGCAAATGAGCTTGACAAAAACTACAAAATACGCAGCAATCATCATATCTGTTTTAGCAGCATCATTAATAAATGAATATGTTGTGAAATTGATTAATTCTTATTATAAAGAAGCTACTTATACCTCAGTATTAATAGGTATGGCAGTAACTATATTTGTTTTTGTTCCTTTATTTGGAATTGTAGGAAAATGGATAGGGAAAGCGTCGAAGTCCTATTTAAAAGCAAGTAAAAAAGTAGCTAAAAAAAATAGTAATGGATTGTTAATTGGGTTTTTAATTGCTTTTGCGATTTTATTCGTATTATTTGCTGAAATCAGGCATAATATTAATATTGTAGAAAAACTGGACGCCTTATTGAAATAATATGTTTTTTAGAATGAATATTTTTAAATTCGATTAGGAAGGCTGAAATTTATCCCTAGTTGTAATTAAGTAAGACTAGTGTTGAAAAGATGAATAAAAAAGTACGGATACAAGATTTAGGACTGAAAGATTATAAGGAGGCTTGGAGTTTTCAAGAAGACTTATTTAAGGCTATTATTGATACTAAAATCAAAAATAGAAGGGAGGGGGCTAGTCTTGAGACAGAGAACCATTTTTTATATGTGGAGCATCCACATGTGTATACTTTAGGGAAGAGTGGTCGTTTTGATAACATGCTACTTAATGAGGAGCAGTTAGCTGCTAAAGGAGCTACTTTTTATAAAATAAATAGAGGAGGAGACATTACTTATCATGGCCCAGGCCAAATAGTAGGGTACCCTATATTGGATTTAGAAAATTTTTTTACTGATATACATAGGTATTTGCGATTATTAGAAGAAGTAATTATACTTACTCTAGCTGAGTATGGATTGGAATCTGGACGTAGTGAAGGAGAAACAGGGGTCTGGTTAGGAGTAGGGACACCTTTTGCACGTAAAATTTGTGCAATGGGAGTTCGAGCATCACGTTGGGTGACGATGCATGGTTTTGCACTAAATGTAAATGCTGATTTAGGGTATTTTGATAATATAATCCCATGTGGAATTCGTGGTAAAGCAGTTACCTCTATGGATGTTGAATTAGGAAATGAAATACCTTTAGATGAGGTAAAAGGAAAAATATTAAAGCACTTTAGTGCTCTCTTTGAAGCAGAATTAGTTTAGGCTAAATTGTAAGTTATGAGATTTCTCGAAACTTAATATATTTTATATATCAATACTGAATTTTTTTCTCCTTTTACAGAAAATTCTAGTTTTGAATCTTTATCCATGTTTGTTAGTGCTATGGATGATTGCCCATATACAGGAAATTTTTCTAGTAACTGAGCATTACTGTCATAGATATATACTTTTTGAGTATCTAAGTCAGTTGTATTTATATAGTATTTTTTATTGATATAAAATACTTTTGGAGCAGTATAGTTGCCATAATCTAATTCAATTGTATTGCCTTCGATAGAGAGGTTGTTTTCTTCTAACTTAACTTTTAAATCAGTACTGAAGCTGAATGCATTATTATTTCCTTGTAAAACATCCAATTTGCTAACTTTTCCTGAAGCTATATTGACGCTATGTAAAATGTTTTTATTGTCTTTAAAAATTAAATTGCTTTTATGATTAATTATTTCATTGCTGTTAAAAGAAAATTTGGTATTAACCTTAGTTCTTGATTTTCCTTGACGATCTAAAATATGTAGTGTTCCATTTGTTTCTGAAACTACAATATAATCTTTTGTGCCAACTCTAACGTGTTTAGGACTTTGTAGTATATTACTTTTTGTTCTAGTAAACTTAAATCCTTTAACTAATTTAAATTGATTATTATACATTGTTATTTTATTACCTTGAGTAATTATAAATCTATAATTTCTATTGTTATCATAATCAAAAACTGAAAGAGCTAAAACATTTCCAGTTGAATATTTTTTATGAAATTGACCTACAATTTTTCCATTTCGATCTAAAACTAAAAACTCATTATTAGTCGTAAATGCTAACTGTAATTTCCTGTTTTTAAATAAATCTACTTGTTTGATTTTTCCTTGAATTTTACTATTCAATTGCTTTTTCCAAAGTATTGTTCCTTTGTTTGATATTAAATATAAAATATTATTCTCATCTTGAACAACCAATTCTTTTTCTTTGGTTTTGTGATTGGTTACCCATTGTGGAATAGAAGTAACATTAGCAGGTAAAGTTATGTTTACTATTTGAGATACTGTAGCTTTGGCTTTTTGCTTGCTTATTTTTTTTATGACAGAATTAAATTGAATATAATTATCTTCATAGGTAATTTGCTGCATGATTAGCGGGAAATCAGTTAAAGATACTTTAGTGATACTTTTGTCCTCTAAGATTGAAGCTAGTTTTTTGGTTAAAATAGAGGTCTTGTAACTTTCTATAATATGTGATTTTCGTAATAAAGCATTATTGTTTTCGGTATAATAATGTTGATTGTTTAAGGTAGTTTTATTTTGATAATGTGAAATGCAATTTTGTAAACTCTCTATTGAGTCAGAAAGAATCATAAAATCATCTAGATAGCAAGCAAATTGTGGTTGTGGGCTACAAATTGTAGCGGGAATTTTAAAGTAAGAATTTTTATAAATAGCATTATTTCTGTATGTAGAGTGTTTGGTGAAATTATCCGAAATAGTTGTGTTTAGAAGTTTGAAAGCACAAAGAGAATTATTATTGTAGCTAAAACTTACAACTTCAGTACAGTTATCAATTAGTTCGTTAAAATTTTCAAATTGTGAAGTAAAGTTTATGAGCTCTTCAAAATTGTATGATGTATACTTGCTAAAGTTTAAAGGAAGAACGGTACTAATATTACTTTTTTCAGTTTTTGAATGGATCAATTTAGTCGCAAAATCATGTGGGATAGTTGTACTTGTTGTAATTCCATTTATGGCAATTCCATTGTCATTAGTGAACTCTATTGAAGTCCAGTCAGCCTTTCCTAAAAACTCTGTAGGGAAAATACTGTTAAAAATAGGAGAGTTTTTCTCATTATTTATAAAAACTGTTATTCTAGATTGGTTACTAGTTTTGTGTAGTTTTAAAAGACTTTTGTTGCTGTACTTAATATTGTCTTTTTTGTTTCGAATTAAGTTTTCTAAAAGAATTTCTGATGATGTTACAACCAATGTACTATCAATTGTAACTGTATATGCTTTTTTGTTATTCAGTTGTCGATAAGAAATATTGTTATAGTTTTTAGTTTCAGAGGACAATTTTAGATTGTTTTCTGTGTTTTTGGTTTTTATAGTAAATAAATATTCTAAATCTTTACCAACAGTAGCATAGCTAATTAATATAGGGTTGTTAGATATTATATCTGTACAAAAACTAAAATCGCTTTTCAAGTTTTGATATGTAGTTGTTTTATTAAAGCTCTTAATAAACAGGTTTTCTGACAATTCTTTTTGTAAGGTGTTCATATTAGGAGCGCTAATAATAACAGATGGGTTGTTAGGAGAAAAGTCAATTAAAGTATCAGTGTTTATGTTTTTTTTGCTACATGAAAACAAACTAAATAATACGGTTAATAAAAGAAAAAACGGCTTCATGAAACGATGTTTAAAAAAATGATAATGATTGCTTACAAAAATATCAAAAAGAAATCAATTTATTCTTGTCAATAAGCTTAATCAATGGAGTATTACTTCTGTTAAAAAATATAGTATTAATGTGTAGGTCAGATATCTAGCCTAAAAACACGAGCTAAACAACTGTTATGTAGTTGTTTGTGTACTGAATGTATAAGTGTTAATAATGAATATTAGTTATTTAGAGTTTTGCCTTGTAGTTTAGAACAAAAGCTAGAGCGTTCGGTTTACAATAGGAGTTTTAAAAAATAGTAGGTCTATTCCATGAGTTTTAAGGTTAAAGTTTTAATGCAAGTTGTACTGGTAAAAGTCGAAATGTTTTTCTGTGGTATTTAGATGGTCCATATTTTCGTATCGCTTCTCTATGTTCTTTTGTAGGATATCCTTTGTTTTTTTTCCAGTTATACATCGGAAATTCGTCATGTATTTTAGCCATATACTCATCTCTATATGTTTTTGCTATAACTGAGGCTGCAGCAATGCTTAAATATTTTCCGTCCCCTTTGATAATAGTTTCATATGGGGTATTGTTATAGGGCTTGAATTTGTTTCCGTCGACAATTATAAATTCGGGATGAGGTTGTAATTTGTCAATAGATCGTTGCATTGCTGTGATAGATGCATTAAGGATGTTGATTTTGTCAATTTCATCTTCGAAAACATGACATACTCCAAAGGTAACGGCTTCAAATTCAATAATAGGCTTTAGTAGCTTTCTTTTTTTTTCGCTAAGTTGTTTGGAGTCATTAAGAATATCATTATTAAATTTTGGAGGTAATATAACTGCGGCGGCAGTTACAGGACCAGCCAAACATCCTCTGCCGGCTTCATCAGTGCCACACTCAATAAGTTTATTTTGAAAATGATGTAGTAACATATGTGCGAAAGTAATATTTTTTTAGAAAGAAAGAGATGAATCGGATGCTGGATAGTTGAATAGTGAATTAACAGCACTTTAAGTATAAAAAGAATGTAGGTCTTTTTATTTCTATTACATTTGTATTATTAAATTGAATTTTAAAATATAGAATGAAGCAAATCCAAAGCGTCCTTATAGTATTGTTTTTGTGCATGTTTACAGTAAATGCACAAATAAAGGATTTAAAACTAAATAAAGGGAAAAGTTTTTCAAAATCAGAGAATGGGGGAGTTGAAAATATGAATTCCTTAGAAAAAGTTACTAAGGCAATTAAGATAGATACAAAAGCTTCGGATTATAAGTTCATTTCCATAAATAAGGATACTACATTCATTGATACTACATTAAGTATAAAAAAAGAGTATAAATTCAACTATTTAAAGAAAGATTATTTTGAATTGTTGCCTTTCTCAAATACGGGGCAAGTATTTAATCAATTGGGATATGATTTTAGCGAGAGTAATAGTTTGTTTTCGAAATTTGTAGCTAGAGCTAAACATGTAGATTATGCAGAAGTAGAAGATATTAAATATTACAATGTAGCCACGCCACTCACTGAAATGTTTTTTAAAACAACTATGGAACAAGGGCAGTTAGCAGAGGGTTTTTTCACAGTAAATACGACACCCCAGCTTAATGTTTCGATAGCTTACAAAGGGCTACGTTCGTTAGGAAAGTACAGGCATATTAAAACAAACGGAGGAAAATTTCAATCATCATTAAGTTATAATACAAAAAACAGACGATATGTTGCTAGAACTCATGTTGTGATGCAGGCAATAGAAAATCAAGAAAACGGAGGGATTACTGATGTATTAATAAAGGAGTTTGAAAACGGAAATGAAGAGTTTAAGGATAGATCTCGATTTGATGTGAATTTTGAAGATGCGGATAATAAGTTGTCGGCAAAAAGATTTTACCTAAATCATTATTATAATATTCTTAAGAAAAAGGATTCTGTTTCAAATTACACCCTTAGTATTGGCCACGTATCTAATTTAGAAGATAAAAAATACCAGTTTAATCAAACAGCAGCAAATACCTTTTTTGGAGATGCTTTTACTTCTGTTATTAAGGATGAGGTTAGGTTAGAGAAGTTTTATAACCAAGGGAATGTTTCATTTCAAAAGGGTAATATAGGGACGATCACTGTTCACGGAGGATATACCGATTATAATTATGGTTATCATAGTTTAGTATTTTTAACCTCAGGGAGTATTCCTAATAGGTTAAAAGGAGGTTTTGCTTCTTATGGAGTTAATTATAAAAATGATTTTGGAAAGTTAGAGCTAAAATCTAGTTTTACTTCTAATCTTTCAGAAGATGATAGAGGAAATCTTCTTAATACAAGTTTAGAGTATTCGTTGCTCCCCTCAATAAATATACGAGCAAAAGTTTTTTTAAAAGAGGCATTGCCAGATTTTAATTATAGGTTATATCAGAGTGATTATAAAAATTACAATTGGTCAAACCCAAATTTTGAAACGATAAAAACAAACGCGTTTGCCATTGAAATTGATGCTAAAAAATACGGACTATTAAAGGTGTCACATACTTCTATTAATAATCATACTTATTTTGGAGTAGATGGGCTGACCAATAGTGTAAAACCATTTCAATATGATAAGGATATAAAGTATTTGAAATTATCTGTAAATAAAGAGTTCAAATATAGAAAACTAGCGCTCGATAATAATGTGCAGTATCAAAAGGTAGCTCAAGCAGATGATATCTTAAATGTACCTGATTTACTTCTAAGGAGCTCGTTGTATTATACTGATGAATGGTTTGAGAAAAACTTGTTTATACAAATAGGTATAATAGGTAGTTATTTTTCAGAATATAAAATGAATGCATACGATCCTTTGTTGTCTGATTTTTATGTACAGGTTAATAAAGAATATGGAGCATATCCAAGATTAGACTTTTTTATAAATGCTAAAGTTAGGAATGCCCGTATTTATTTAAAAGCAGAGCACTTTAACTCTGCCTGGACTGGGAATGATTTTTATAGTGCGCCAAACTATCCTTATAAAGATTTTACAGTTCGTTTTGGTTTAGTTTGGAATTTCTTTTTGTAATATATCATTTATGTTTACAATCGCTATAGGGTAAAATCAGTCAATATAAATTGTGTGTATTTAGTGGTAAACACCAATTTATTGCTTTAGGAATGAGTTTTATGATAATGGTCAAAGTTTTCAATCCTCACATTTCCAGTGACTAGTAAAATAC
>Ga0105354_1000896_pt1 | contig 18465 bp, 14 predicted proteins | sample GOMGulsemesocosm_FD_83658 | JGI IMG/M metagenome (GOLD analysis project Ga0105354, IMG submission 83658) | Methane-oxidizing microbial communities from mesocosms in the Gulf of Mexico - GOM9B Gulf of Mexico | ecosystem: Environmental > Aquatic > Marine > Cold seeps | place: USA: Gulf of America...
AGGACAAAAAAAATCCCTTTTCAAATAAATAAAAAGGGATGATTTAAAACTGTCAATAATAAATATTAATTCCAATTTAACAGTTTTGCATTATTATTTTTTAGGAACTGAGGGAGCTATGCTTGCAATCCATTTTTCAGCACCACCTTTTACATAACTTGTTTTTCCAAGTGGTATAATGCCGTCAGTAGGAACATCTCCTTCTCCTGGGTTCATTAACCATATTGTAGGATACCCTCTTACTTGAAAAGCACGCTGTAAGGCATCATTCTGTTCAGCAATATTTTGAGGTAGTTTTTTTCTTTTTGGAAAATCTACAGTAAGCAATACCACATTTTCATTGGCCCACTTTTGAAATTCTTTTTTACTAAAAACCTCTTTATCTAAACGAATACACCATCCACACCAATCGCTACCAGTAAAGTTAGCCAAAATAGGTTTATTGGTTTTTTTAGATATTTTTGCTGCCTCATCAAAGTTGTTATACCATTTGGCCTCTTGAGCTTGTAAGCTATTAAAGCTTATGAAAAGTACTGCTATAAGAATTATTTTTTTCATATGATTCGTTTTAAAGTACAGTCGCAAATAACTTGCCAGAATTACAAAGTACTAAAAATGCTTCATATTGAAACATTTTTAGTATAATTTCTATTTTACTCCGTGCATTAACTTTTTGACTACAGGAGTTAATCCCATTAGTATGAACCCAGCTATTATTGGAACAATAGTGAATATTAAGAAAAAGGTAGACATAGAATATTCTGCGGTAATTTTATCAATCATACCACCCATTGAACCAGCAGCTTTATTACCCATACCAATAGCAATATACCATAGTCCAAACATCATCCCGATTTTTGTAGCAGGTACTAATTTGGAGACATATGATAAGCCTACAGGTGATAATGTTAACTCACCTAAAGTGTGTAATAAATATGCTAATATTAGCCATATGATACTTACTGATGCAGTTTGAGCCCCTGAAGGAATGCTAGCCGACCCGTATGCTAAAACACCAAAACCAAGACCTAGTAAAATTAATCCCAATCCAAACTTTACAGTAGCTGATGGATTGTATTTACTTTCCCATATTTTAGAAATTAATGGTGCAAAAGCAATAATATAAAATGAATTTAAGATACCAAACCAAGAGGCTGGTATTTCTGTAGATTCTTCATTAAATTGATTTTTTAACATCCATATTACGATCATCCATATAATAACAAAACTAATTCCTAAAAAGGTATTTGATAATGCATATTTCTTAAATGTGACTTTGAAAAGCATAAATAGTACATATGTAATTATTATTAATGGTACTATTGTTAATAATGTATTGGCAATTCTAAAAGCATTTGCAGCACTGCCTACTAACACCCTATTGGTGTAATCCGCAGCAAAAATAGTCATAGATCCACCAGCTTGTTCAAAAGCAGCCCAGAAGAATACCGTGAAAAAACCTAATATACCAACAACAATGTATCTATCACGCTGAACATGTGCAGGGGTTTCTTTTTCTACTTCTTTTTCATCTCCGATATTACTTATAGCATCTGATAAGTCAACGTTTTTGCTTGGTGCTAAACCAATCTTTCCAAAAATCCCTTGAGCAAACCAGAATTGTAACATTCCTATAAACATAAAGATACCTGCTAATCCAAATCCCCAGTGCCATCCTATAGTTTCACCAATGTAACCACATAACATTATCCCTAAGAAAGCTCCAGCGTTAACTCCCATATAAAATATAGTAAAGGCGCCATCTTTCTTTTCTTGAGCATTTACGTAAACACCATTAATTATTGATGTAATATTTGGTTTAAAAAGCCCGTTACCAGCAACCAAACATCCAATACCTACATACAGGCTCCATGGAGTGTCTAGTGCCATTGATGCATGTCCCAAGGTCATGATCAATGCTCCTATTGCTACAGCCCATCTATATCCTAAATACTTATCGGCTAAAAACCCTCCTATAATTGGGGTAAAATATACTAGCATTGTATAGGTACCATATAAACCTAAAGCTTCCTCTCTGCTCCAAGCCCATCCGCCATCTATCAATGCTGATGTAAGAAACAATACTAATAAAGCACGCATTCCATAGTACGAAAAACGTTCCCACATCTCTGTAAAGAAAAGAATGAACAGTCCGCTTGGATGGCCTAAAAGAAGTTTTTGGTTCATTTCAGAACCTTCAAATTTGTATTTTGTTATTGCACTCATAAAATATTTATATAGGTTATAAAAAAAATCCTCATTCATAAAAAAGATTAATGAACAAGGATGGGTTATTTTAGTTTAATTTTCAGAAGTATCTGCTAGTTCAAAACCTTCTGCTTCTTCATGTGAGGTTCCTTCTAAATCTTCAACACCATGAGTAAATGCTTCTAATTTTTTACGAATTAAAAGAACTAGACCTCCTAGAACAACGCAAAAAACAGCTATTCCTGTGAAAATGGTATACTCACCAAGGCTTTCTGACCATTCCCCCAATAAACCTGCTAACTTACTTCCAAAACCAGTCATAGCAAAATAGACTCCCATCATAATTGAAGCGTACTTTGCAGGTGCTAACTTGGTAACAAAAGATAACGCTACTGGAGATAAACATAGTTCTCCAACGGTATGAAATAAATATGCAAGTACTAACCAATACATGGCTGAAGCTCCAGTAGATTCGAATTGTGCAGTTGCGGCAGTCATAAAGAAAAACCCTGTACCCATAATGATTAATCCAGTAATCATTTTAAATAATGAAGAGGCTGTTTTTCCTTTTAATTTTCTTTTAGCCCAGTAACCAGCTATTGCTGTTCCTAAAAAGATAATAAACATTGCGTTTAATGATTGGAACCATGTTGCAGGAACTTCCCATCCAAGTAACATTCTATTAGTTTTTTCCATTGTATAAATGTTCATTAATCCTCCCGCTTGTTCAAAAGCTCCCCAGAAAACAATTACAATTAAAAATGAAATTAATAAAACACCAACTCTATCTTTTTCAATTTTGGTTAAAGGCTTTTTTAATAACTCCTTTTCACCGTCATTTTTTGAAGTACCTAGGAAATTACCAACTGTAGCTAAATATTTTTGGCCAACTACATATTGAACTATTCCTAAAAGCATCCCTAATCCAGCTAAACCAAAACCATAGTGCCATCCGTATACTTCACCAACATATCCAACAATTAAACTTGATAAGAATGCTCCTACGTTAATCCCGATGTAAAATATGGTAAAACCTTCATCCCTTCTGATGTCCCCTTTTTTATAAAGTCCTCCAACCATAGTAGAGATATTTGGCTTTAACATTCCAACACCACATACGATTAAAACTAATCCGGTATAAAATGCCCACATTTCCTCAATAGCTAAAACACTATGTCCAAAAAGTAATAATATACCACCTACAAGGACAGATTTTTTCTGACCTATTAATTTGTCAGCTATAATACCACCTGGAATAGACATTACGTATACCATCATCGTGTACCATCCGTATAATGCTAATGCTTCTCCGTTGGTCCATCCTAAACCGGCATTGCTATCCGTTGTTTTGGTTACTAAATATAGAACCAGTATAGCTCTCATTCCGTAGTATGAAAAACGTTCCCACATTTCTGTAAAGAACAACACATAAAGTCCCATCGGATGTCCGAATAGTTCTCTTTCATTTGGTTTTAAAGTAATATCTGACATAATTGTATGTATTAGTTTTTTGTTAATTGATTGTTATAAATTTTCTTTAATAAAATTTGTCATTTTTTTATACAAGTGTAATCGTGTGTTACCTCCGTATATCCCATGATTTTTATCTGGGTAAACCATCCATTCAAATTGTTTGTCGGCTTGTATTAATGCTTCTACCATACGCATGGTATTTTGTACATGTACATTATCATCAGCAGTCCCATGAATTAGTAAAAACGTTCCTTTTAGTTTGTCTACATGTGATATTGGAGAGTTGTTATCATATCCACTAGCGTTTTCTTGTGGAGTTTGCATATAACGTTCCGTATAAACAGTGTCATAAAAACGCCATGAAGTTACTGGAGCAACAGCAATGGCCATTTTAAAGGTGTCAGCCCCTTGAAACAAACAATTAGATGACATAAAACCACCATAGCTCCATCCGAAAATTCCAATTCTATTCGCGTCAATATATGATCTATTGGCTAATTTTTTAGCAGCGGCTATTTGATCTTCAACTTCGTATTTACCTAACTCCTTTTGAGTTACTTTTTTAAAGTCACGCCCTTTTAACCCTGTCCCTCTACCGTCAATACATACAGTGATGTACCCTTGTTGTGCTAGCATTTGAAACCAGTAGTCATTAGTAGAATTCCATCTGTTTGCTACTTGCTGACTCCCTGGTCCTGAATATTGATACATGAATACAGGATATTTTTTAGTAGCATCAAAATTAACAGGTTTTATCATCCACATGTTTAAGTCATTTCCGTTAACCTTAATTGTAGAAAACTCTTTTGGAGCAAAAGCATATCCTGCTACTTTATTTTGTAATGTTTTATTGTCTTTGATATTTTTAATTACTTTTCCTGTTTTTGAGCTGTTTAACGTAAACTCATTGGGAGTAGTACTGTTTGAAAAAGTATTAATGTAGTATGAAAAACTTTTGCTGAATGTAGCATTGTTTGTTCCTGTTTTAGAGGAAAGTCGTTTTTTACCTTTTCCGTTGATGTTAACTGCATAAACATCTCTGTTGATAGAGCCATTTTCTACTGATTGGTAATAGATAGTGCCGTTTTTATCATTAAACCCATAATAGTTGGTTACTTCCCAGTTTCCTTTAGTTACTTGGTTAATTAATTCCCCAGTTTTACTGTAGTGGTAAATATGATTGTAGCCATCTTTTTCACTTGTCCAGATAAAACTGTTGTTGTTTAAAAAAGTTAAGTTATCTGTAATATCAACATATGCTTTGTCAGTATCAGTTATAATTGTTTTTGAAGTTAAATTAGTCGCATTTACAAAAACTAGATTTAAGTCATTTTGATGCCTATTTAATAATTGTGCACTTAATATATTAGCATCATTTGTCCATTTAATTCTTGGGATATAGTAATATTCAGGAAGCGCGATGGCTGTTTTTTTGGTTGAAGCAACATCATAGATATGTAATGAAACCTCTGCGTTTTTTTCACCAGCTTTTGGATACTTAAAGACTGTTTGTGTTTGGTATAATTTTGAACCGTAAACATCCATTGAAAATTCAGGGACTTCTGTTTCATCAAACCTTATATAAGCAATTTTTGTACCTGTTTTGTTCCATTCAAAGGCCCTTACAAATGCGAATTCTTCTTCGTAAACCCAGTCAGTAACACCATTGATAATTTTATTCTTCTTACCGTCAGTAGTTACTTGAGTTTCTTTTCCAGTAACCAGATTTGTATAGTAAATGTTGTTTTCAAACACGTAAGCTACTTTAGTACCATTAGGTGAAAATGTAGGTTCTTGAATTTTATTTTCAGATAATAAGGTAGTAGTTTTTGTTTTAGTATCGTAAATGAAATATTTTCCTACAGTTGAATGACGAAATATAGGAGTAACATCAGTTGCTAGTAATAATTTAGTTTCATCATTGCTAAAAGTATAGTCTGTAAAGTAAGTAATATCATTGATATCCTTTGAATTGACTAACGAAGCTGTTTTTTCTAATGTTTTATAACTGTATTTATTTACAGAAGTACTCCTTGTTTTTCGATCAAAATCTAATACAGAATAATGCTCTCCATCTTTCATTGAATGTAGGGCATCCATGTAGTCTCCACGGAATTGACCTCCCCATATTTCTTCTAAAGTAACCTGTTTTTCTTGAGCTCTTATTGATGTAATAGTCAATAAAAAAATGGCAATACAAAAAGTAAAATATTTCATAATAATTTGAAACTGCGTATGTGTTTAATTTTAATAGGGGACAATATAGCAAAATCTAATGAATCTAAAAGTTTAGTTGTCTGTTAAATACTACCATATTATAGTATATTTGTTCACATATTTTACATGATAAATAATGATAAAGCCAGTAAAAGGGTTTTCTAAGCTCACTAAACAAGAAAAAGTATCCTGGATAGTTTCTTCTTTTTTTAAAAACAATCCCGATGCAGAGTCGATAATAAAAAAATACTGGAATGATGATAATGTACTTCAGCAACTTCATGATGAGTTTATAGAAAATACTATTACGAATTATTATTTGCCTTTTGGAGTGGCGCCAAATTTTTTGATAAATGGTAAGTTATTTGCCATTCCTATGGCAATTGAAGAAAGTTCAGTAGTCGCTGCAGCAAGTAAAGCAGCTAAATTTTGGTTGGATAGAGGAGGTTTTAAAGCAAAAGTAATTTCGACAACTAAAATAGGGCAGGTGCATTTTATGTTTACTGGTGATAAGAGTATACTAAATGATTTCTTTTCAGTAGTAAAGTCAAAATTAATTTCCGAGGCTAAATCCATTACTAAAAATATGGAAAAAAGAGGAGGAGGAATTAAGATTATTGAGTTAGTTGATAAGACAGCCGTTTTAGAAAATTATTATCAGTTGCATTGTTCATTTGAAACATTGGATGCAATGGGAGCTAATTTTATCAATTCTTGCTTAGAGCAATTTGCAAAAACATTTCAATCAGAGGCTAAACATTTCAATGGTTTTACTGAAGAAGAAAGAAACATTGAAATTGTAATGAGTATCTTATCCAATTATGTGCCTGACTGTATTGTAAGAGCTGAGGTTTCTTGCCCAGTTTCAGAGTTGAATGAGGACGCAGGGGTATCGCCTGAAGATTTTTCCGATAGGTTTGTTAGAGCCGTACAAATTGCACAGGTGGAACCCTATAGAGCGGTAACGCATAATAAAGGGATAATGAATGGAATTGATGCTGTTGTATTAGCAACAGGAAATGATTTTAGAGCTGTAGAAGCAGGAGTTCATGCTTATGCAGCAAGAAATGGGAGTTATAGTAGTTTGACGCAGGCAACTGTTGAAAATGGAATTTTTAAATTTTGGATAGAATTACCCTTGGCATTAGGGACTGTTGGAGGATTAACTAATTTACATCCATTGGTGAAATTAGCTTTGGAAATGTTAGAAAAGCCATCGGCTAAAGAATTGATGCAAATAATAGCAGTAGCTGGTTTGGCACAAAATTTTGGGGCTTTACGATCCTTAACAACTACCGGGATTCAAAAAGGGCATATGAAAATGCATTTGATGAATATTTTAAACCAAATGGGTGCATCTGTAAATGAAAAACAACAAATAGCCCGTTATTTTGAAGGAAAAACTGTTGTACATAGTGATGTAGTGGCAAAGTTTAAGGAATTAAGAGCGTTATAGTTAATTATAATTAGTTCATATGTTAATATGAAAAGCAATACTTTTTTAGTCAAAAAAACCAAAAGATGAGTACAAAAATTTTTTATAGTCACGGAAAATTATTGCTTACTGGAGAGTATGTTGTACTTGATGGGGCAGCAGCATTGGCTGTTCCTACAAATAAAGGGCAGTATTTAACTGTAAAATTAATTGATGCTCCAAAATTGGTTTGGAAAAGTTTTGATGAAAACAATCAAGTTTGGTTTAAAGATGAATTCTTGTTATTAGATTTAAAACTGAACAAACCAGAAAATGACATTTCTAATAAATTACTTGAGATATTACTTGTCGCTCAGGAATTAAATCCTAGTTTTTTAATAGGAGACAATGGTTTTTATGTAACTACAAAGTTAACATTTAATAAATCATTTGGTCTTGGTACGTCGTCAACCCTAATTGCTAATATTGCTAAATGGGCAAATGTCAATCCGTATCAACTACTTTGGAAATCGTTTAAAGGAAGTGGGTATGATTTAGCTTGTGCTACAAGTCTATCGGGACTTGTGTATAGTATTGTTAATGAATTTCCGGTGGTTAATGCGGTAGCTTTTACTCCTTTGTTTAAAGAGCAAGTATATTTTGTATACTTGAATACTAAACAAGATAGTAAAGAGGGGATTTTACAATATAAAAAGTTATCTAGAAAGTCTAAAGAAAATGCGATTATAGAAATTAATAAGCTTACTACATTGATTCTTAAATGTAGTGAGTTAGTAAAGTTTAATTCATTATTAAGAGCACATGAAAATGTAATCTCACAGTTAATTAAAGTTCCTACAGTACAAGAAACATTATTTTCGGATTATACTCAAGGAGTTGTGAAAAGTTTAGGGGCTTGGGGAGGTGATTTTGTTTTGGTGACAGTCAATGATAAGTTAGATTTAGATTATTTCATTAAAAAAGGGTATGCTACAATTTTCAGCTATAATGAAATGTTGTTAGTATAAATATTTTTTTTGAGTTCTATATTTAGTGTCTGTTTCGTGTTTTTTATTTAACTAACGTTTCCTTTTATTTTGAATTTATTAGAAGATAATATATATACTTTAATTAGAAAAATAGCATTGCCAGCGAGTATAGGGTTTGTATTTATTACACTATTCAATGTGGTGGACACCTATTTTGCTGGAAACCATATTTCTTCAGAAGCTTTAGCAGGAATGACGTTTGTTTTTCCTATGCATTTGATTATGATGGCTTTTGGAGCTGGGATATATGCAGGTACAACTGTATTGAGTACGGAGGCTTTAGGACAACAAAATAAAGCAAAAGTCATTCAATTATTATATAATGCCTTTCTTTTTACAATAGTTATTAGTTTTCTATTAGGGATTTTTGTTTGGTTTACTACAAAACCAATAATCATCTTAATGGGTGCTACTCAAGAAGCCTTAGAAGCGGGGGTGTCTTACATGCATATTATTGCATTATCTACGCCATTTTTTATGGGCGGTTATTTTTTGAATACCATATTAACAATCCAAGGGGATACTAAGTCTTTTCGTAATGCTGTTATCTTGTCTTTTTTTATAAATATTGGATTAAACGCTCTCTTTATTCTTTATTTTGATTGGGGAGTAGAAGGCTTAGCATTTGCAACATTTATAGTAACTATTATAAGTTTTGCTTATATGCTTTTTAAAGTTCGTAAAAGTAAATTGTTTTATGAGTTTGCTTATGAGTTTTGTGTCAGAGACAAGATAATGCAATGGAAAATCAGTAAGCAAGGGCTTCCTGCAGTTTTAAATATGTTAATCATGTCACTACAACTATTTATCATGAATAGCTACGTAGATTTTTATGCCGGTCAACATGCAGTTGCGGGAATGGGAGCGGCCTTTCGTGTTGAGCAACTAATTATTCTTCCAACAATAGCATTGAATATAGCTGCTATGACTATTATGGGGTATAATTATGGAGCCAAAAATATACCACGAATTATAGAAACATTTAAGGCAATTACTTTAATTGGGTTAAGTATTGTTGCTATTGGAATCTTACTCATTCTTGCTTTTGGAGATGCCATTATCATGTTTTTTGATTCTACTCCAACAGTTGTTTCATTTGGAAGTCGTTATTTACAAGTTAGTACAATTGTTTTATTGAGTTATGTTTTAGTAGGTTCAGCAACTGCAACTTTACAGTCATTACAGAAACCACTTATAACACTAGGAATAAGTTTTTTTAGGCGTATAGTTCTCACGTTACTTTTCTTTACAATTCTTACAACTTATTTTGATTTTGGAATTGATGGAATATTGTATGCATTAATGGTTTTACCATGGATTGGAGCACTTCTTTTTTTTATATTATTACAAAAAACTATTCATAAGAAGAAAATTGAATTTACCTAATATTTAATTTTTTACTTAAAGACTTAATTGACATGTTTCGATAACTCCCGATATTCCAACCTTTCGCTAGTTTTCAACTAGTACCGGAGTGAGTCTGGATATAGTATCCTCCCTCGTATTCTATGATTAAATAAAAATGTTAAAATGGCGTGTTTTAATGCTTTAAACTCTTGGTTTTGTATATATCGTTAATATTGTTGTTTAATTGGTATTAAAGATAAGGTGAATTCAAATGTCAGAAGAAACTTGTCGAGAACCAATAAAATATTGATTATCAAATACAATTGAACAAGTTAAATATGACCTATTGTTTTATTTAAACTTAATTTTTAACATCTAAAGCATCCCTTAAAGCATTTCCTGTTAGCATAAAAGCCATAACTAAGCTCATAATAGCAATACCAGGAATAATTGCTAAATAAGGTTTTCCCAAAATAATATAAGAGTAATGGTCTTTAATCATTCCTCCCCAACTAGGCGTTGGAGGTTGTGCTCCTATCCCTAAAAAACTCAGTCCGCTTTCAATTAAAATAGCTCCAGCAAAATTAGCTGCTGAGATAACAATTACTGGGGCTAGGATATTGGGTAATATGTGTTTAAAAATAATTCTGAAATCAGTAAACCCTAAAGTCCTAGCGGCGGTTATATACTGCATTTTTTTAACTCCTAAAACTTGTCCTCTTACCACTCTTGCTACTTCTACCCACATAGTAAGTCCTACAGCAATGAATACTTGCCAAAATCCTTTTCCTAAAGCTAATGTAATTGCAATGACTAATAGTAAGGTAGGGATTGACCATGAGATGTTTATAACCCACATAATAAATGCATCAACTTTCCCGCCATAATAACCAGCTAATGCTCCAGTGAATATTCCTATAATAAGAGAAATAAAAACGGCGATAAATCCTATGAAAAATGAAATCCGCGCACCTATCAAAACTCTACTTAATAAATCTCTACCATATTTATCAGTGCCTAAATAAAATGTCTTTGAGGTGATATATTGATCGGTAATTTGATTCCAATTTGAAATAGTTCCAAAAGTATTTAGTTCAAATAGTTTTTCTAGTTGTGCTCCTTGAATTTCTGAGTACGGAGTAATGAATAACTGGTTGTTATATATTCTATAGCCTGAAATGGGTAGTTCGGTACTACGTGTTTTTGTTCCTAAAAAAAGCTTGTTTATATAGGTTTGATCAATTTTATTTTCAGAAGGCAGTGTAAGTATTTGTGTAGTAAAACCAGGAGGTTTAGAGTGTATGGATAAATGCATTTGATTTGCATTTTGTGAATTGTCCGGTGCAAAAGCATATGCAAAAACAGCAATTAATCCGCATAGAATAATATACCCCAAACTTAAAACGCCCCAAAAATTTCGTTTGAATTTTTGGAGCGCTAAACTACTTAGTGAGCTTGATTTTTTTGCCATGAAAAAATTAGTCTTTTAGTACTATTTTTTGTTTAATCTTGATGTTATTTGTTTGTAGGTCCTCTAAAACATTTACTGCTTCTTCAATATATACATCTTTGGCTAAATATTTATGCCAAGTTTTACGCTTATTACCTAAGATGGAATCTTTTTCAATTAAAACTGTTTCATATGGTAATGAGGTAAATGATAAGTTGGTTTTGTAATTGTTAATGGCTTCAAATTGCTTTCCAGTTTCTTTTATTTTAGTTTTTTCAGCTACATAATCACTATATTTTAAAGAAGCTTCTTTTTCGTCAGATTGTTTTTTAATCCACCTTGCTTGCTTTTCAATTAATTGTAATTGCGAGTTATTACTCATACGAGCATTACTTTTACTAATTGTTTCTTCGTAATTAATAAAACCATCCCAAGCTGAATATTGCGCAGGGTCAATTTTATCCCATGGTAATGGGTTATCTTGATCTTTTTCACCAATGTCAATAAAGCTATAACGATCAACTACTACTACATCACTTTTTACCCCTTCTAATTGAGTTGATCCTCCGTTAATTCGGTAGAATTTCTGAGTTGTTAGTTTTAAAGCACCTACATCACCGAAGGAATTATTTCTCATAAATCTATTTAAATCCATTACGTTTTGCACTGTTCCTTTTCCAAAAGTTTGTGAGCTACCAATAATAATAGCTCGCTTATAATCTTGTAAGGCAGCAGCTAAAATTTCGGAAGCTGAAGCTGATAATTCATTAACTAATACTACTAACGGACCGTCCCAAATAATACTTGAATCGGTGTCTTTTAATACATCTTTTTTCTTTCCTGATGATTTTACTTGTACTACAGGTCCATCTTTGATAAACAGTCCAGTCATATCAACAACAGTTTGCAAGGATCCGCCTCCGTTATTCCTTAAGTCCATAACTAAACCTTCCATTCCTTGTTTTTTCAAACGGATGATTTCTTTTTTAACGTCAGAAGAAGCATTTCTACTTTCCGAATAATCTTTAAAATCGACATAAAATCTAGGTAAGTTGATAATACCAAATGTTCTATCATCTTTCTTTATTAAAGAGCTTTTAGCATAGGTTTCTTCTAATTCAACAATATCTCTTTTAATCTGAATTACTTCTATAGCACCGTCTACTTTTCTTATCGTTAACTTAACAATAGTTCCTTTAGGACCTTTAATTAATTTTATAGCATTGTCCAATCGCATGCCGACAATACTCGTTGGTTCGGTGTCGTTTTCTTGAGCTACTTTTAATATAACATCACCTGCTTCCAATTCCTGTGCTCTCCAAGCTGGTCCTCCAGAAATAAGCGACATTATTTTTACTTCATTATTCCTTTTTTGTAAACGAGCACCAATACCCTCTAACTTCCCCGACATATCTTGGTCAAAACGCTCTTTATCTTTAGGAGCATAATAAGCAGTATGTGGATCGAATACTTCAACAATTGCATTTAAATAGTTTGTAAACCAATCTTTACGCTCCAAATCATCCATTATGGAATAATAATCGATTAAGAATTCTTTGGTTTTTTGGCGAGCTTCTTTTTCGGCTGTTATTGTACTGATTTTTGTTTTAATACTCTCTTTTTCATTAGTATCTACTTCTAGTTCATCATCATAATTATCAATAGTGGAATATTTTAATTGCTTTCTCCACCTATCTTTCATTTCTTTTTTTGAGTTAACATATTCGTTAGTTTCATAGTCGGTATTTAAATATTCCGTTTTAGAATAATCAAAAGGGGTTTCTATTATAGCTAAGGATAAAGATTCTCCTTCTTTCATACGTTCCATTAGTTTTCCATATACTAAATTGAAAAATGTTAAATCCTTATTTTTTATTTGATCATCAATATCATTTTTATACTGATTAAAACTTTTGATGTCTGATGCATAGAAGTATCTTTTTAATGGGTCGACAGAATTAATGAAATCTTCAAAAACTTTTTCTGAAAATTCATCGTTAATATCAGTAGGACTATAATGCCATTGACCTAAAACATAGCTAATTAATTCAAGTAGTAATTTGTCTTTATTAGGGTCGTCAAATGTTTTTGTAGTAAAACTACATGAAGTAATTGCAATAAGGCATACTAGGGTGGCTATTTTGAAATTCTTAATCATAAATTGTGTCATTTTCTGTCCGTATATGTAAGTTACTGAAAATATCAAGCCAAAGTAGTATAATTACCCTTAAATTTTTCTTAAAAATGGCGTAGCTGTTTATCATTGCTATTTTTGTACTTTAGCATTTGAATAACAAATATAGAAAAATGAGCGAGAAACCACTTATTTTAGTGACTAATGATGATGGGATTACAGCACCAGGAATTAGGGCTTTGATTGAAGTAATGAATGAGCTTGGAGAGGTTTTTGTTGTAGCACCTGATAGCCCTCAAAGCGGAATGGGGCATGCTATTACATTAAACTCTACATTGCATATTGAATTATTAACAAAAAAAGAAGATAAGCAAGTAGAGTATAGTTGTTCAGGTACCCCAGCAGATTGTGTGAAACTTGCAGTTAATGAAATTTTATATAGAAAGCCTGACTTATGTGTTTCAGGAATCAATCACGGATCTAACTCAGCAATAAATGTGATTTATTCAGGAACTATGAGTGCAGCAATAGAAGCTGGTATTGAAGGGATTCCTTCTATTGGGTTTTCGTCTATAGACCATAGTAGAAATGCTAATTTTGAACAGTTTAAAGGGTATATTAGAGCTATTACAAAAAACGTGTTAGAAAATGGGCTACCTGAGGGAATTGTATTGAATGTGAATTTCCCTAAGGAGGGGATTAGAGGGCTTAAAGTTTGTCGTCAAGCAAAAGCCAATTGGATAGAAGAGTTTGATAAAAGAATGAGCCCTCAAGGAAAAGAGTATTATTGGTTAACTGGAGAGTTTGTTAACTTGGATAAAGGTGAAGATACTGATTTACATGCGCTTGATAATGGATATGGAACAATAGTTCCTGTTCAGTTCGATTTAACAGCACATCATTTTATACAACAATTAAATACTTGGAATTTTGAAGATTAAACAGGAGGTTATTAAAGGTCTTTTTACAGGAATTATTTCGGCAGCTATTGGAGTTATAATCTGTATATTTATATTTTCTAATATAAAAAGCAAAAGTTTTGTCGCTACTTTTGAGTTGTTTAAAGCACAAGGGAATTTGTGGATGTTACTTGCTTTAGGAGCAATTGCTAATTTAATTGTATTTTTTCTATTTCTTAAAAAGGATATGGATTACAGGGCAAGAGGGGTTCTTTTAGCTACTATATTGGTCGCATTTACTGCATATGCGTTTTATTTTTTATAAAGTAAGGAGTAAATTACAAGTGATTATTGAAGAATTATAAAAATAAATAATGAAGTATTATATTATTGTTGGAGAAGCATCAGGAGATTTACATGCGTCAAACTTGATGAAAGCAATATTACAGAACGATGTAGATGCTGAATTTAGGTTTTGGGGAGGTGATTTGATGCAGGCTGTTGGCGGTACTCTAGTTAAGCACTATAAGGAGCTCGCTTTTATGGGGTTTGTGGAGGTGCTAATGAACCTTAGGACAATTAGTAGAAATATATCATTTTGTAAAAAAGACTTAGCAAAATACAATCCTGATAAAATTATTTTTGTGGACTATCCAGGCTTCAATTTCAGAATAATGAAATGGGCTAAAGCGTTAAATTTTGAAACACATTATTATATTTCTCCTCAAATTTGGGCTTGGAAAGAAAACAGAATTAAAGCAATAAAACGAGATGTGGATAGCATGTATGTTATTCTGCCATTCGAAAAAGATTTTTATGAAACAAAACATAATTACCCAGTACATTTTGTTGGACATCCTTTGTTAGATGCAATAAATAATAGAAGCTTGGTTGATGAATTTGAGTTTAGAAAGGAATATAAATTAAATGAAAAGCCAATAATTGCTTTATTGCCTGGAAGTAGAGCGCAAGAAATAAAAAAAATGCTTACTATAATGCTTTCTATAGTAGATGATTTTAAGGAATATCAGTTTGTAATAGCAGGAGCCCCAAGTCAGGAATTTGATTTTTACAAACAGTTTATTAATAAGAGTAATATCAATTTTATAGCTAACAAAACCTATGACTTATTAAGTTTGTCAGTAGCTGCATTAGTTACATCAGGAACTGCTACACTAGAAACAGCATTATTTAAAGTGCCACAAGTAGTTTGTTATAAAGGAAATAATATTTCATTTCAAATAGCCAAACGAATTGTGAATCTAGACTATATTTCTTTGGTAAATTTGATAATGGGTAAGGAAGTCGTTAAAGAGTTAATTCAAGAGGAGTTAACTGCTAAAAATTTGAAGGTTGAATTGTCAAATATTTTAGATTTATCCTCTAGGAATAAAATGTTTAATGATTATTTTGATTTAGAGCAAAAGCTAGGAGGTAGTGGTGCTAGTGAAAATACAGCTTCTCTAATAATATCTAAATAACAAATGTTCATGAAAAAAACTATTTATATATTGTTTTTTGCTTTTGTATTTGTGTCTTGTAAATCAAGTAAAAAAGTGATTACTTCAAAGTCGCCTTCGAATGCGCATACAACAAAAATAACTTTTCCAAAAAAGAATTCTATTGAGAAAGGGAATAATACAGAGTCTAGGGTGTCAAATTCCGCCGTAGAAACAAATAAAATAGTTAGTAAGGCATTAAGTTTTAAAGGTACTAAATATAAGTATGGAGGAACAACTAAAAAAGGAATGGACTGTTCTGGGTTAATGTATGTGTCATTCAAATCTAGAAATATAGTATTACCACGAACTTCTATTGGGCAATCAAAAAAAGGAATACACATTCCGAAATCAAAAGCTCAAAAAGGAGATTTAGTGTTTTTCAAAACAGGAGGTAAGCGAACAATTAATCACGTAGGATTGATAGTGAGTATTGATAGTAGAGATATAAAGTTTGTACACTCGTCTTCATCTAGAGGTGTAATGATTTCTTCTTTGAGAGAAGGGTATTGGTCTAGTGCTTTTGTTCAAATTAGACGAGTTTCCGCTATAAATACTATAGAAGAATCGAATACTAATACTGTAACTGAAGAGAGCACTATTGATAGAAATTATATAGTGAAAAAAGGAGATACTTTATATGCTATTGCAAAAAAGTATGTAGGGGTATCTGTTTCTGATATAATAGGTTATAATAAACTTAATTCTACAAGTTTGACTCCTGGAATGGTATTAAGAATCCCAAAATAAGATTTTTATCACTAATATTGATGACTTAAAAATACCCAATAAAGGGTATTTTCTTATATGTATTTATGTTATACCTTTGTATTGTCCATAAGATATTATGGCTTAAGTAAGTTTTTTTGGGGTAAAAACCTCTGTCAGAAATGGCAGAGGTTTTTTTATGCCCTAACTGAAATTTTAATAACTTTAAAGAGTCTTGTTCTAGGGGCAATGTTTTTTAAGATTGTTATCTACTTAGGTAATTTGATAAGTGGCTTAAAGGGCGTATAGCGAAAACTCTTATTTGTTGATAGATAATGACTTTATAATGTTTTATAATGCTCTCTTGTTTAGTTTTTTGAACTTTATAAAGTAAAGCAAAAAAGCCTCTCGATTTTCTCAAGAGGCCTTTAAAGTTTTATAAAAACTAGTAATTAGTAAAAGCTAGCTCTATTATCTTCAATAGTAGCTTTTTTCTTTAAAGCTTCCATTACTTTAGATCCAACAGCGTTAATGTTGTTGGAAGGGTCCTTAGCATATGATTTATAAGAATCCATTTTTGGAGCTACTGTGTGTTTAGTAACTTCAATTTTGTAAATTCCTTTTTCTCCATCTATTAAATCAGAAATTTGACCGTTTTCTAAAGCAAATGCAGTTCCTACTACTTTAGGTTCTCTACCAGCACCAGGTAATGTTGGGTTGCTCATGCTAATTGCATTTGCTGACTTAACAGTAGTATTATTGTTTTTAGCAATGTCAGCTAAAGTTGTAGCAGATACTTTTGCTCTTAATTGTGCTGCTTTTTCTTTATTTCTTAAAATAGGCAATACTTTAAAAGAGGCATTGTCAGTTGACATTAATCCTTTTTCTTTTCTTCCAGTAACTTGCACAACTGCGTAGCTACCATTGATGTCAAACCTTTTGATGTCTCCAATATTGGTATCATCTTTAAACATCCATTGTACAATTTGACGTTGAGTTCCTTGTAATCCAGGTAAGTTCTCTGATAAGTTAGTAATTTTGTTTACCGGACGTAAAGCATAATCGTTTTCTTTAGCTTTTTCATCAAACTTAGCTCCATTAGCCTCTACTTCAAACTGACTAGCTTTTGCGTATAAAGCATCGATAGTTTTTTGTGAAGCTTCAACTTTTTTAGCAATTGTTGCAACTTGATATTTCTTTTCTTCTTTTGTGTCGTCTATTTTTATAATATGAAACCCGAAATCAGTTTCAACTAATCCAATATCACCTTTTTTGTTTTCAAACACATAATCGTTAAATTTAGGAACCATTTGTCCTTCATAAAACCATCCTAAGTCTCCTCCTTTAGAAGCAGAAGGCCCATCAGAGTTTTCAGTTGCAAAAGCTGCGAAATCAGTTCCCAAAGTTTTTGCTTTAGTTAATAATTCATTTGCTAATGCTTGAGCTTCTTCTTTTGTTCTCTTTACATCAGGGTTTGCTCTAGTAGCACCTTTGAAAGCAATTAAAGCATGGCTAGCTTTTACTGAAGGAGCTAATTTAGTAGCTGTTAGTTTCGTTATTTTAGTGAATTCACCATCAGTATATGGTCCGTAAGTGTCTCCAATTGCCATTGAATCAACTAGAGCTTGTATAGGAGTCTCTAATGCTGATTTTAGCTTATATATGCTATCATATTTAATTGCTGAGTTGTCATTAACGAAATTTTCTAAATCAACAACATTTTTTAAAGTAGATAGTAGTTTGTTAATTTCTTCTTTCGCTAGGTCTTCATCTTCTTTAGAAGGCTTTTCTTCAAAATACACATATTGAACAGAAGCATTAGCTTCCTCTTCAAATTCACTTTTATGCGAATTGATGTATGCTTGAATTTTATCTTTAGAGATAGTAATAGTAGAATCAGCAATAGTAGTATATGGTAAATATATAAATTTCATGTCTACTAAGTCATTTTCCATTTTGTATGCTAATTCCCCCTCTTTTTCTGTAGGCAATGATCCAGCTTTTATTAAAGCATAGTATAATTGTTGTTTTCCGTTAAAAGCAATACTGTTTTCTTGTTTTTCCCAA
>Ga0105354_1000897_pt1 | contig 18460 bp, 22 predicted proteins | sample GOMGulsemesocosm_FD_83658 | JGI IMG/M metagenome (GOLD analysis project Ga0105354, IMG submission 83658) | Methane-oxidizing microbial communities from mesocosms in the Gulf of Mexico - GOM9B Gulf of Mexico | ecosystem: Environmental > Aquatic > Marine > Cold seeps | place: USA: Gulf of America...
ACGCCCGCGAACACTGCCAGGCCCGTAACTGCTTTGGCTTAAGCTGCGAAATTTGCCGCACTTGCTATCCGGATAGGAAAAACAAGAAAGTTGTTCATAAGCCATAGGGGCAGGTGAAAGTCGTAAGTCGTAAGTCGGAAGTAGTAAGCTTGACCATGCGCGCAGCTGTTACGCCATTTATCAGTATTTTTAAAACCCTAACAAAACACTGCTATCGAACCACCGGCAAATACACTAATAGCAGCGGCCCGTTTGTAACTAACGACTGGCGACTGGCGACTTACGACTTTGTATCAATTGCGGATACTTTTTCAAATAGGCGCGCAGCTGATGGTAAGTTATACCCAAAGCGTCGGCGGTATTGTTCTGGTGATACCTCTGTTGCTGCAGTGCTCGCTGGATCAGTTGCACTTCAAAAGCGCTGATTTTCTGCTTTAGATTTAGTTGCCCATCATCCACGGTGTCATTGTCGCATTCTGCCGGTACAAGTTCTTCGGGGCTTTTTTCACTAGCGACACTGTTGGGTTGTACGCTGGGTAGCTGTGTCCAGGGGGTGCTGAAAGGGTCGAGGATTATCTGCTGCACAGGTGTCGACCACTCCTGCTGCCGGTAGACGCTGCGCTGCACCACGTTCTTTAACTCGCGAATGTTTCCCGGCCATTGATAGCTGAGCAAAGTAGCAGTGGCGCTGTCGCTAAAGCCCATAAAAACATCGCGCTGTAGTTCCCGGCTCATGGCGATGGCAAAGTGCTCCGCCAGTATAGGGATGTCTTCAGGGCGATAGCGAAGTGGTGGTAAGTTGATAACATCAAAGGCTAGTCGGTCTAACAAGTCGGCCCGAAACTTTTCAGATTGCGCCATTTGTACTAAATCGGCGTTAGTGGCGGCGATGATACGCACGTCAACCTGAATGCTCTGCTGACCGCCGAGTCGTTCAAATTCACCGTACTCTATAACTCTTAGCAACTTTTCCTGAACGCGGGTTGAGACCGTTGCCAGTTCATCCAAAAATAAGGTGCCTTCATTGGCGCGCTCAAAGTAACCTTTACTGGCTTTAGTGGCACCGGTAAAAGCTCCGGCCTCATGACCGAATAAGGTTGAATCCAATAAACTGTCGTTCATCGCCGCACAGTTGATTTTTAAATAGGGTTTTTGCCAGCGAAGAGACAAAAAGTGCAAGCGCTCGGCAACCAGCTCTTTGCCGGTGCCTCTCTCTCCGACAATTAAAACCGGTTTAGTTAACGGAGCAATGACACTCAACTGCTCTAAGGCCTGAGTGAGAAGTGTAGATTCGCCGAGTATTATTTGTTTTTCCATTGGTCAAATAAACCATAAATATAATGATTTAGCCAGATAATGGCTAAAATAAAAATTTAACAAATATCATATTATATTTAACTGTTTAAAATCAGTTGCTTATAAAGTTTTAAAAGTTGGCACGGCATTCGCTATATACATGCTACGAAATAACAAAGATTTATTTAATCTTAATAGTAACTAGCAAAGGTGACATCATGGGTATATTTTCTCGTTTTCAAGACATAGTAAATGCAAACTTAACTTCTCTATTAGACCGTGCTGAAGATCCAAAAAAGATGATTCGTCTGATGATTCAGGAAATGGAAGATACCTTGGTCGAAGTGAGAACTACATCAGCAAAAATTATTGCCGACAAAAAAGAGCTACAGCGTCGCGTCAAAGCACTGCAGAGCGAAGCTGGCAACTGGTTGGAAAAGACTGAACTGGCAATCAGCAAGGGACGTGAAGATCTAGCTAAAGGCGCATTAATCGAAAAACGCCGCGCCGAAGAAGCTGTTCAAGCGGGCAGTGCAGAGTTATCCTTTATCGATGAGCAGATCACTTTGTTAAGTGATGAAATTTCACAGCTGCAGTCAAAATTAGATGCTGCCCGGGCCAAGCAAAAAGAGTTACAAGTACGAGAGCAAACAGGTCGTTCGCGTCTGGAAATGCGCAAGCGCACCAACCGTGAAACGTTGAACAAAGCCTTCGATAAGTTTGAGCAGTACGAACAGCGTCTGGAAGAGCTGGAAGCAGAGGTCGAGTCTTATGACATGGGTCGTGGCAATCACTCACTCTCCGATGAAATTGCCGATCTGGCGATTCGTGATGAAATCGAAAAAGAACTGGCGGAGCTGAAGTCTAAATTCGAAGCTAAATAAAGCCAGGAGGTTATATGCCGGCAACAGAAATTATGTTTGTCCCTATAGTCGTGTTTTTAGTCGCAGTGGCACCGCTGTGGCTAGCTCTACACTACTGGAGTAAAAGCAAACAAAGAAAAAGGTTGTCAATACCGAGACCAAAACAAGGTTGGTCAAGTTAAAGACCTAAATCAAAGCTTAAATATGTAGGAGGTTGTATGCCGGGGATGGTGGTAATTTTTGTTCCTTTGGTGGTGTTTTTAGTCATAGTTGCGCCCTTGTGGCTAATACTGCACTACTGGAGCAAAAACAAAGAGAACAAAGGTCTGTCTGAGGACGATCAAATAGTGATTGAAGAAGTGGCTCAAACTATCGAGAAGCTGTCTGGACGTATCAACAATCTAGAAGCAATTTTAGATGACCAACACAAAGGATGGCGCAATCATAATCACTGATTGCCCATGGAGGACTTATGATGAGATGTAACAGGAAAAAACGTGACCCAAATGGGCCCAACAAAGCCAATGGTTATAAGCGTAATTTATACCGTAATACTCGCGACGGAAAAATTGCCGGAGTCTGCGCAGGTTTTGCCGATTCCTTTGAGATTCCAGTTTGGGTGGCGCGGCTAATATTTATCTCTTTGGTTATTTTTACTTTCCAAATCGCGCTTATTGGCTATGTGGTAGCTATCTTTATGTTAGCAAAGCGTCAACCCAGGACAGCGGACGATTGGGGGCATGATAGTTCAAATAAAGTTTTCAACTATCACAAACCTGCCAGTAGCCGCCTACAGGACATTCGCGATAGACTGCGCCGCCTGGATGAGCAAGTGGGATCGATGGAGGGCTATGTGACGTCCAAAAAGTACCACACCAATAACCAAATTAACGACTTATAGTCAGGTTCGATAGCCGTGCTGTTATTGACAACATTAAGAGAATTGAAACAAGTGTCTACAGATATACAAACGAAGCAACAAGATTATCAACTATTAGTCCAGCAGGCCAAGGCGCTGCTCAGTGGCGAGAGCGATTATATCGCTAACGCCGCAAATATCAGCGCGCTTATCTACAACAATTTGGCGGATTTGAATTGGGCTGGGTTTTACTTTTTAAAGGCAGAACAATTGGTACTGGGGCCCTTTCAGGGTCAGGTTGCCTGCGTGCGTATTCCCTTAGGGAGAGGGGTCTGCGGAACAGCTGCTGCGACAGGTGAAATACAGCGCATCGCTGATGTGCATCAATTTGATGGGCACATCGCCTGTGATGCAGCCTCTAATTCTGAAATTGTGCTGCCGATTACACATGCAGGCAAAGTGGTTGCAGTATTGGATATAGATAGCCCTGAACTGCAGCGCTTCGATCTGATCGACCAGCAGTATTTAAGCCAGATAGCCGACTTGTTTGTGCAGCATAGCGAGCTGGGAAGCTTAGATGGAGTATAGTTTTAGCCGCAACGATTTAGGCCGGCCAGTGGCGCAACTCAACATGGAAGCGGAAGCTTTCAGTCACTGGCTAAATATTGAAATGAGCAGTGGCAACACTGCGGACCTACACAAGATTGCCGTGGCGGTGGCGCAGTTGTTAGCCGGGCAGTTGTGGCAGTTTGAATTCGAGGGTCGCGAGTTTCATCTGCAGCTAAACCGGCAACAGGCCAATATAAGCGCCAACACAGTATTACAGCAGCGCTTGGAGTCAGAACAGCAAGATGATTTTGGCTTAGAGTACCAAGATGACGATTATGAGGATGAATACAGCGACGAGTATCAGGAACTCACTGAGACTGAGTCGGGGCTAGTGTCCAGCTGTGGCCTGGAAGACTTCCAGCAGTTGTTAATGGCCTGGATTAGCTACCTAGAAGTTAAAAGTTGATGCCGATACAGACGGGGGATAACACAATGCAAAATATATATTTAAGCAGTAGCAAAACTGCGACAAAAAAAGCTAAAAAACATTTTTTTAAGCACAATATTTGGCGTTGGATTAACACAGCAGGTCCTTTAGTTGTTCTGGCACTGCTTATCTTAGGCTCTGCTTTTGAACTGATCTACTGGAAAAACATCCTCTGGCTGCTGGTCTACTAGTCGCTATAATCGATTGCCTCACGCCTTTACAGCTCACCCTCTATAACTGATCTTTTTTAAATCTTGTCTTTGACAGTGGTTATTATGCAATAGCCAATGGCTGTGGTAACCGACAAGGGCTTTAACGGTTTGCTAGCAGTGTTTAGAGATACAGTTATTTGTATTGTTTGATTCTATGCCTTGGCTTCCTAGACCTAAGAGCAGCCTTACCAGAACAGACTTAAAATCAGTACAGTACTGCTAAAACTGTGTTGTAGATTGAAATTGTAGATAACATGATCACTCGTTTTAAATCCTTTTGTTGCAACTAATAATTTGAAAACATGTGATATTATGCTTTGTAAAATAGGGATGTCCCTAGACATTTACGTTGTAGGAAAAGGTAAGTAGTGATGATGAATACCAAAATATACAAAGCCGTTCATGGCCTGGCTGAAAAGCTAATGGAGGCTGCCAGTAACGAAGATGTAGAGCAGTTCAATTTGCTCTATGCAGAGTTAAAGGCTATTTGTGTCGACAACGAAAATACTGATAAAGATCACCCGGTACAATGGGAAACTCTTGCAGATTTTACGGAAGAGTTAGAAGACGCTGTGGCGGGTTACGAAAAAGCCCTGGAAAAATCCATCGCTATTAATTCGAAAGATCATATGTCATCAATCGCATTTTCTATGGCGACATTACAAATCGAACTAGGTCAGACCGACGCAGCTATCAAAAACCTGCAAAATGCAAAAATCAGCGCTAATAAAATTGAAGATAAAGGATTTAAAATAGAGATAGATAAATTACTTGCAAAACTGTTAGCAGGTTAGGCTCTGTTTTTCTATGCATAAAAAAATCCTTATGACTTACGATTCGCGACTCGCTACTTACCCCTCTTTCTGTCGACTGGAAAAATACTGCCCCGGTGTTTTCCCCAGTGCTTTTTTAAACATACTGATAAAGGCGCTCTGGCTCTGGTAACCCAGATCTAACGCTATATTGGCCACAGCCTCTCCCTGGGCAATACGCTGCAGGGCATTCAACAAGATTGCCTGTTGTCGCCACTGACTGTAGGTCATCCCGGTCTCTTCAGAGAATTTCCGGGCTAAGGTACGGCTGCTGATGCCCAGCGTCTGCTGCCAGTGTTGCATACTGAAATGTTGCTCGGGTCGGGCACTGAGGGCGCCGGTAATTTTCAACAGAGTGTCGCTGCGCGGTTGCGGTAAGTGCAATGGCATTTCTTCGCTGAGGTGCAGCTGGTCGAGAAATACATCTACCAGTCGACCGTCGGCGCCCTGCTCATCGTAGAGTGGTTGCAACCCGGCCAGTGCAATAATGAGCTCTCTTAATAAGCTGGAGACATTGATTACCTGACAGCTCGTTGGCAAGTGCAAGGCGGCTTGCGGGGCGATATAGACGTTGCGCATCTTCACTGTGTGGATCACTTTTATATCGTGTTCAATATGCGCCGGGAGCCATACTGCTCGCTGCGGAGGGACTATCCAAGTGCCCGCACCTTTAGCGCTGGCTTTAACTAACCCCTCAGTGAGAAATAACAACTGCCCCCAGGCGTGACTATGCATAGGAACGTATTCTGAGGAATCCCCGACGGAGCTACGCACTAAGATACGCCTGGGGATATCTTCAGCGGCTTGCAGCGGTTTGCCCTGCATGCTGGTCCAGTGATCGGGTATTTGGATGATGTTTGTCTTGTTCGCGTTATTTATTGTCATACTAGTCTATATACGCCAATTGCAACTACATTTAAAGTAGATTCTCGATTTAACTAAGGTGTCATTACCTTTCTTTAATGAGTTTGGAGTAAAAAATGCAGAGTTTGCGACGTCCGGAAATATTACTGTATCTGATGGCTGCAGCCGTTCCCATCGCCTTCGGGGTATGGCAGGCGCTGCTGAATAACTTCACTATTGAGGCGGCTAATTTTACCGGGGTGGAAATCGGAATATTGCAGTCACTGCGAGAAATACCCGGCTTTATGGCCTTTGCGGTAGTGTTTTTGCTACTGATTCTCAGAGAGCAGACACTGGCGTTGCTGTCACTGTTGATTATGGGGTTAGGTACCGCTCTTACCGGTTACTTCCCGACGGAGATTGGTCTTTACTGTACTACAGTGCTGATGTCGCTGGGCTTTCACTACTATGAGACGGTTAACCAGTCGCTGTCACTGCAAATTTTTGCCAAACAGGAAGCGGCCTATAAAATGGGCAAGATGGTCGCCGTTGGCTCAGCCGCCAGCTTAGTGGCTTTTTCCGGCGTGTGGTTCTTTATTGAAATATTGCACTTGGAGATGAAAACCATCTATGTTATCGGTGGTGTCATCACTATGCTGATCGCCTGTTTCTGCTGGTTTTTCTTCCCTCAGTACACTGGAAAAGTTGAACAGAATAAAAAGATTAAGTTACATAAGCGCTACTGGCTGTACTATGCGTTGGTATTTATGGGTGGGGCTAGACGGCAGATATTTGTGGTGTTCTCGGGGTTTTTGATGGTCGAGAAGTTCGGCTTCTCAGTATCGGAAATTGCGTTGATGTTTTTAGCCAACGGTTTACTGAACATTTTCTTTGCGCCTAAAATCGGTAAGTTGATCGGTAAGTGGGGCGAAAAACGCACTCTGACAATAGAGTATGTCGGTTTGATCTTGGTATTCAGTGCCTATGCCTTTGTCACTAGTCCGGCGATTGCTGTGTTCTTATATATTGTTGATCACTTATTATTTTCGATGGCAATTGCGCAAAAAACTTACTTCCAGAAAATCGCCGATCCCAAAGATATTGCCCAGACTGCAGGTGTGGCTTTCTCTATCAACCACTGTGCCGCGATAGTGCTACCGGCGCTGTATGGCTTGTTATGGCTGAGCTCTCCGGCGCTGGTATTTTTAACCGGGGCGGCGATGGCGGGTGTTTCGCTAGTGCTGGCACGGATGGTGCCTCGCAAGCCAAGGCCTGGTCTGGAAGTACAGTGGAGGGTACAGCCCGCCGATACTAATGCTGCCAAGATGACTGATAATCTGTAATAATCAATATTATGGAATTACTATAAGCTGTTGTTTAAACCGCATAGTTAACAAATGGTAAGCGCTTTTATAGCGAGGGGTATGGAAAGCAATGAAAGCGGTTATGTGGATGTTCGGGGCGATGGTTTCATTCAGCCTAATGGCGGTTGGCGGAAGGGAGCTAAGCGGGGAGTTGTCCATTTTCCAAACGCTGTTTATTCGCAGCGTGCTAGGGCTTATATGTCTTACCTTAGTGATAACTTTCAGCAAACAGAAAGGCCTTATTGGCACGCAAAAACTTGGCTTGCATGTGTTTCGCAATATATTTCACTTTGCCGGGCAATATGGTTGGTTTGTCGGTATAGGCTTGCTGCCAATGGCTGAAGTTTTTGCGCTGGAATTTACCACCCCGGTCTGGACGTTAATCATTGCTGCGCTTTTTCTCGGTGAAAAAATTACCCAAAGAAAAGTTATCTCAATCTGTTTTGGCCTGCTGGGGGTCTTAATCATTGTGCAACCGGGCTATGCCATTGTAGATGTAGCGTCATTGATTGTGTTGGGCGCAGCAGTAACTTTCGCAATTTCTTATTCTGCCACCAAGTACCTTTCAGCCTCTGAGAAGCCTATCTCAATACTGTTTTATATGTGTGTCATTCAATTGCCTATAGGGTTGGTCATGTCTTTAGAGGGGTGGGTAAACCCAGTGGGAATTCAGTGGCTGTGGTTAAGCGTAGTAGGACTAGCCGCGCTAGCGGCTCACTATTGTACAATCAAAGCCATGCAACACGCTGAGATCACAACCATTGTTACGCTGGACTTTCTCAGGCTCCCGTTTATCGCATTACTTGGGGTTCTTTTATACGCAGAAGCGTTTGAGCTGGCCCTTCTTATCGGTGGCGCCCTGATGCTATTAGGAAATTTATTTAATATAAAAGGTTTCGGCTCGCGAAAAAAAAGCCAGCAGTGACAGCGGATCTTTACGCTGTCCTGCCGGGGCGTTTTAGATGTATCTCCAGACTTTATTTCACAATGCCTGTTTAATCACCGCTATTAAATGATCAACTCCCAGAAAAGTACCCTCTTCTAGGGGTGGCATGATGGTCAGGCGAATAAATTGCTTAAAGCGCGGCTCTAAACTAAACAGTTCACCGCTGAGAAAAGCGATTTTTTGCGGGTCGACACGCTCCAGTAGCTGCTGGGCGCTTATCTGATCCGGCAGTTTAATCCACAGTGCATATCCCCCTGTAGACTGGGTTATCTGAATCTTATCTGCGAGTTTTTCCAGCAATCGTAAAGTGACAGCGGTGGTCGCAACTTTTATCTCCAGACGCCAGTTGCGCAATTGGTTTTGATACAGCGATCCCAGGTAATAGCGAGTCAGCGCTTGTTGCGGAAAATAGGAACTGCTGATCTGGCTGACGGCAAACTGGGTCATATATTCGGTTTTAAAACGCCCCGGGCAGCACCAGCCAATACGCTCCGTATCACCTAATACTTTGGAAATAGAGCTGACCATTAAACACCAACCCTGCTGATCGTAGCTTGAGATCAGGCTGGGAGGGTTGCCGACAAAGTTGAGCATAGAGTTAATGTCATCTTCGATAACCGGCGTCTGGTGTTTTGTCGCCCAGTCGGCAATCTGTTGTTTGTAGGCATCAGATAAGGTAATGCCTGTTGGATTGTGGCAATTGGGGTTAATTATCACGGCTTTTACCGCGCTATCGCGCATCACTCGCTCTAGGATTTCTGGATCGGGCCCCAGAGGTGACATGGGGACTTCCAGTGCTTTCAGTCCCAGTACCCCCAGTAAGGCAAAGTATCCGGGAAAAGCGGGTACCGGGATAGCCACAGTATCACCCGCTTTACACAGCACTCGCAGTGCATGCTCTAAAGCGTTCTGGCAACCGTTAGTTATTTGGATATCAGCGGCATTGACGTGACAATTGCGCTGCGCTAATTGCTCGCTGAGGGTTTTACGTAACTTGCTATAGCCCGAGGAGTTGTCGGTCTCGCGCTTGAGGTTTTGCATGATCGCCTGTTGAAACTGACGCTGAAAACTCATGAACATTTTACTGTCTGTGGGCACTGCCATATGAAAGTGAGGATTGCTGCCGCGATTGCCCATGACCATAGTGGTCAGCCAGCGCTTGGAGGGTTCGGCTAAGCGGCTGTCCGGGATAAAATTTTCAAACGGAGAGTTATCGGCGTCAGGTCTCTGATAGCTGACCACAAAACCGATGCGCGGCACGCTGTTGATGATACCGCTTTGCGTTAAGGTCTCTAGTGCTGAGCGAATAGTATTGATGCTGACGGCCTCTCGTTTTGCCATCTGTCGGATTGAGCCCAGTTTATGCCCTTTGGCAATTTTACCCTGCAAAATATGCCACTCAATTTTTTGTGCGATGCGCAAGTAGCTCGGCAGGTTGTTATTCTCTGTACCCATCAAATAATCCATTTATTGTATCTGTGTCTAAGGGTAGCTTAAGCTTATACTGTCAGCCGGTAAAGAAAAATCAGCCAGTTTGGCTTATTGCACAGAGGTATCAGATGTCGAATATAGAATTGCTCAGCCCATTTGTATTAGTTGCCTACACTATGTGGTCGACGCCAGGCCCCAATAACATGATGTTAGTATATTCAGGGGCTAACTTTGGTTTCAGAAAGACCTTGCCACATCTACTGGGTATTATTTTTGGCACTTGCCTGTTAAACGGTGTGGCGGTCTTAGGGCTTAAGCCGTTGATTGATGCCTACCCACAGCTGATGCTAGTGCTTAAAATTACAGGATCGCTGTGGTTGGTGATGATCGGCTGGAAAATGGCCAATGCCAGTAATACTCAGGCAGATCGCGCAGCCTCTAAGCCAATGCGTTTCATGTCAGCGGCGCTGTTCCAATTCGCCAATCCTAAAGCAATTACGGCGACCCTGGCGCTGGTCAGTTTAATTTTAGTGGCTCTGGAGTCCAATGCTGATCTGTTGTGGCTGATTATAGTGATCATCCCACCGCTAAGTTTTATCTCTATTATCCCCTGGCTCTTGGCGGGACAGGCAATTCGACGCTTTTTATCGACGGACTTGCGCTGGAAATTATTTACTCGCGGCACAGGTACACTGACGGCTTCTTGCGCTTTGTTTTTGTGGATATAGCTAACACTTAATCAGCCTGCTATTTTCTCTTGCAACAAGTGCTGGGAGCCGGTCTAAATGCGCGGCGAAAGCTATTGCGGGTCGATGGTTGTGCTATTTTCTCTTGCGGCAAGTGCTGGGAGCCGCTTTAAAATAGTCCCGAAAGCAATTGCTGAAATGATTGCTGCTTACAAAGCCGCAGGCGATGGCGATGTTAGTGATAGAGTCATCGCTTTGTAGCAACAGACGCCTGGCATAGGTCAGGCGTACCTCTAAGTAGTGTCTGGATGGAGACGTGTGTAAGTGCAGTTTGAATAAACGTTCAATTTGCCGCCTACTGGTTTTCAGATAACTCGCCATCTCCTCGATCGCTATCGGCTCTTCGATGTTGTTATTCATCAGTGCAATGACGCTGCGCAGTTTCTCGGGAAAGTCTTCGCTATCACCACTTTGCACTAATTGATCAGTGTTCCTATCACGGGATCTGTTACAGCTTAAAATTTCTTTAATGGCGCGCGCAATTTCTGGCCCCTTTAATCGTTCAACGGTTTTTAGCATCATCTCCAGAGCGGCGATGGCATCTACACAGCTTATGTGTTTTGGAGTAATGCTGAAACTGCTCTGGGTTAAGTTGACGCTACAGTGCTGCTCTTGCATCAGGGCGTGATTGTCTAAATGCAGGGCACAGGGCAAGTCGTGCAAAGTCTTTGCCTGCGCTAATGCTATAGCACCATTCCATAGACTGCCCAGCAGTAGCTGCTTGCTATCGGCTGCTTTGAGTAGTCGATCCAACTTAGGTTGTGCATGGTAAGTACAGCGCAGGCCGCCGCAGACAATTAATATATCCAGGGCATTCTCACCGCCTAGTTCAATCTCTGAAATAGGACCATTGACGGCAATATCAATCCCCAGGTCACTTGTGACACTGGATTCTTGCAAGGCGTAACTGCTCACCGTAAAAAGACTTTTCGACTGGACTAAATTGGCGGTTATCAGTACGTCGACAGCGGCGGTAAAAGACATCATAGAGAAGTGCTGCAGTAAAATAAAACCGACTTTGATGGTCTTTGACGGGTCTGTACCTGCAGGTAAGAAAGCGCTGTTAGTATCGAGCATACTGGTGCTGAACTGTCTGGTTTTTGAGGAATTAGGCATAGTCAGTGTTTACTGCTAAAGAGTGTTAATTTTTTTTATTTATTGTTAAGCGATATGTTCGCATATTTACTAGAATAAAAACACTGAAGTCCTGAGTCTTGGAATATACAAGCAAGTTTTTATGCCCTGTGCATACAGTGCTAAAGTAGCATTGTTTTTATAAATACTTTAGGTATAAAATAGTTTCAAAATAATAGCTATAGAGGAAACAGCATGAGCTTTACAACGATAGCGGTGATTGGCGCGGGACAAATGGGCCAGGGGATAGCGCAAGTCTTTGCCACTGCAGGTTTTAAAGTCATTTTGAATGACATAGATAGCGCGGCGATAGAGCGTGGAATTGCGACATTAAAGCGCTCGTTGGCAAAGCTGGCTGAAAAAGAGCTGTTAAATGAATCGGCGGAGCTGATCAGTGGGCGGATTAGAGGCAGCACTGACTTCAGTGCACTGACCAGTGCGCAGTTAGTGGTCGAGGCCGCCACCGAAAATGAACAGCTGAAACACAAGATATTTTCCCAATTAGACAAAATTTGCCCTCCCAGTACTATTCTGGCGACTAATACTTCTTCTATATCTATCACTCGACTGGCGGCGGCTACCGAGCGACCGGATCAGGTCATAGGTTTACATTTTATGAATCCGGTGCCGCTGATGAAGTTAATAGAAGTAATCAGGGGGTTGCAAACCAGTGACGAGACCTACCAAAGTGTGCTGCAGCTGGCAGATAAGTTGAATAAAGTCGCAGTCACTTCACAGGATCGTCCCGGCTTTATCGTCAATCGCATATTAATGCCAATGATTAACGAAGCTATTTTTACTGTGTATGAAGGTGTGGCCTGCGCCGAAGAAATTGATCAGGCGATGAAATTGGGGGCAGCTCATCCGATGGGGCCTCTGGCGTTGGCAGATTTGATAGGTTTAGACACTTGTCTGAGTATCATGCAGGTACTCTACGAAGGCTTTAGTGACAGCAAATACCGCCCTTGCCCGCTATTAAAGCAGATGGTGGATGCCGGTTATAACGGGCGCAAAAGCGGCCGTGGATTTTTTGACTACGATTGATAGTAATCTGTGAAGTACACATTCAGAGGAATAGATAATGGATCAGTTTGAGAATATATTATTAGAGAAACTGGACGGCAACCTTTATTGCCTGACGATCAACAGACCTAAAGTACTCAACGCATTAAACCAGCAGACACTGCTGGAAATGGATGCCGCGTTGCAGATAGTCGCTGATGACAGCAGCGCCCGGGTACTATTAGTCACAGGAAGTGGTGAGAAGGCTTTTGTAGCGGGAGCCGATATCTCGCAGATGCAAAATTTAACCCCCTTGCAGGCTAAGAAGTTTGGCGAGACAGCCCTGGCTGTGTTTCGTCGCTTCGAAACTTTGGACGTCCCAGTGATCGCCTTAGTTAATGGGTTTGCCTTAGGTGGCGGCTGTGAGCTGGCACTGAGCTGTGACTTTATCTTAGCCTCTGAAAATGCCAAATTGGGTCAGCCGGAAGTCTGTTTAGGCGTAACCCCTGGCTTTGGTGGCTCGCAGCGTCTGCCGAGAATCGTCGGTCGGGCGATGGCGATGGAGATGTTGGTCTCTGGAAGAATGGTGGATGCCAACGAAGCACTGCAACGGGGTTTGGTAAACCACGTTTACCCACAGGCAGAGTTGCTTGAGCAAGGCCTGAAACTAGCAGCCAAAATCTGCAAAAATGGTCCGGTAGCGGTTAAGCTGACTAAAGAGTTAGTGCAGCGCGGCCAGGATCTGGATTTGGAGAATGCCTGTGCGATGGAGAGTGACTTGTTTGGACTAAGTTTCGCCTCTGATGAACAGAGTGAGGGTATGCAGGCGTTCCTGGAAAAGCGCCAGGCTAATTTCTAGTTTTTAGCGCTATATCTGATAAGTCGCGAGCTGGTAGCTCGCGGCTCAATTGTCTGCCCTTCCCGTTTTAGCTAGCGATAATACAAGCACAGCGGTCGCCCCTCTAGCTCAACCACCTTTAACGGCATATCGTAGATATTTTCCAGTACCTGGCTCTGCATTATCATCTCTGGACAGTCCTGGTAAATTATTCTGCCCTGTTTCATGGCGATAATTTCGTCGCTGTAGCAGGCGGCAAAATTTATGTCATGCATAACCATGATTATACTCTTGTGCATCACATGTGCGGCCTGTTGCAGCCGTTTCATAATATTGACACTGTGCTTCATATCTAAATTGTTTAGCGGTTCATCTAAAAATAGATATTGGGTGTCTTGTGCTAAAACCATGGCGATAAATGCTCGCTGTCGCTGCCCACCAGATAGCTCATTGATATAGCGAAGCCGAAATGGCTGCAAATCTAAGAAGTCGATGACATTGTCTATTTTTGCTATATCAGCTGCGTTGGGTCTGCCCTGATGGTAGGGGAAGCGGCCGAAACAAATCAGATCTTCTACGGTCAATCTGGCGACTATATAGTTTTCCTGACGCAGTACTGCCAGTTCCCTGGCAAGCTCAGGGCTTTTTATCTGGCTAATCTGTTTGCCGTTTAAAGTGACGGTTCCGCTAGTCGGTTGCTGCAAGCGGCATACCAGTGATAGCAAACTCGACTTGCCTGCACCGTTGGGGCCGATTATCGAGGTGATCCCAGCGGACTTAAAGGTCAGGTTTATGTCTTTGAGTACTTCAATGCTGCCGTACTTTAAGCACAGTTGTTGGGTTTGAATCATTTGAGTGGGTTCTGTGGCTTGGGAATCAGGTTAATGTGTTTCATCGAATTTTGTTTCTGAAAATTAACAGCAAAAAGAAAATACCGCCGACAAATTCGATGATAATGCTTAATTGACTGTTGTAGTTTAAAAAGTGCTGTAACAGCACGTCACTGCCTACCAGAGCGATAATCGCACAGCAGATAGACATAGGTATTAAGTGACGATGCCTATGACTGGCGCTGACTATATAGGCCAAATTGACGACCAGCAGACCAAAGAAAGTCACAGGCCCCACCAGTGACGTAGAGAGGCCGATCAGGGTGATAACAATAATCAGCGTTACTCGACTCAGTCGGGCGTGATTAATACCCAAATTAATAGCCATGGCTTCGCCGAGTGCCAGTGCATCATATTGATGATGATGGCTGGCGACAAAGGCTCCAATACAGCCAATGACTAAAAAGGAAATCAGTAGTAAATGCGGATCTACAGCATTAAAGCTGGCGAACAGTGAGTCTTGCAATACCGTGAACTCGGTGGGATTAATCAGCCGCATCAGCAGTGAGGACAAGCTGTGAAACAGCACCCCGAACACCACACCAATCAGAATTAACAAGTACAGACTGTGGCGCTTTTTGACAAACAACCATTGAAATAAAAAGCTCGCCGCCAGCACTAACAGGGAGATTTCTATACTCCACTTCAGATAGACATTCAGCTGGGTGTACTGCATAGCGCCAAGTAAAAACACCAGCGCGGTTTGAATCAATATATACAGTGAGTCAAAACCGATAATGGCCGGGGTAATAATACGATTGTTACTTAAAGTCTGAAACAGCAGCGTCGCAGTACTAATGGCGATGGCCACTATCAGAAAAGTCAGCAGCTTTTTAGCGCGAAACTGCAGCGTGAACTCCCAGCTGGCGGTGACATTGTAGCTCAGATACAGCAGGCAAGTGGCTAGTGCCAGCAGCGCCGCCAGACACAATCTGTAGTTGGCGGTTAGCTTGACGATTGGCAGTAGTCGGCGTTTTTTGAGAGGTTCTGGAAACTCCAATCTAGTGTGCATGACGTTTACTGCCCAGTAAGATATAGAGGAAGATACAGCTGCCTATGACACCCATCACTGTCGCTATCGGGACTTCGTAGGGGTAGTTGACGATGCGTGCCAATATGTCGCAAAACAGTACCAGAGTCGCTCCGGTTAAGGCGACTAAAGGCAGTGAACGGCGCAAATTATCCCCAACCAATAAACTGACAATGTTGGGGACCACTAAGCCTAGAAAGGGAATCACTCCCGAGTTGACCACAGAGACTGCTGTGATCAGGGCGACCAGGATCAGGCCCCAGATAAACACCAGATTGTAATTGAGTCCTAAGTTAATACTCACTTGCTTGCCAAGACCTGCCAAGGTGAGCTTGTCTGCGGTAAAGTAGGCGAGAATACTGAGCCCGGCAGCCAGCCACAAAAGTTCATAGCGACCGCGCAAAATCATCGAAAAATCTCCCTGTACCCAGACCCAGATTGACTGCAGTAACTCGGCGCGATAGGCGATAAAGGTGATAATGGCACCTATGACTCCCGCGTACATAATACCAATTAGCGGCACTAAAAAACCTGAGCGCAAAGACACTTTTCGCAGTATCAATAAAAAAATTGCAGTGCCGATAACCGACATCAGACAGGCTATTAGCAGCTTGTGAAAGACACTGGCTTGCGGGAAAAACATCAACATCAAAAGCATGCCCAAAGTTGCCCACTCGACCGTACCTGTAGTGGTAGGTTCGACGAATTTGTTGCGTGCCAATTGCTGCATTATGACACCGGCAACTGCCAGCGAAGTTCCGGCTAAAATCAGTGCTGCAGTTCTCGGGATACGGGAGATCAATAATAAGTCTAGGGAGGCGGCATCCAGACTCAGCGAGCTGCTGCCGATCAATAAGCTAGTGACAGACAGTACTATCACTAGGCTCAGTGCCCAGAGGTTAAGCTTATACATTAGCGACTATTTTTTTAAGGCAGTTAAAACTTCGCTGACACTGGCGCCGACCGCGTTGACTCCACCGGCTAAAATGTACCAGTTTAAGCCGTTTAAATAGACGATTTGCTGATTTTGTGCCGCCTTAGATTTATTGATCAGTTCGTTATCCAGTAATGCTTTGGCCGCCCCAGAACCTTTGCCAATGGCCGCGTCGCGATCCAGCACAAATATCCAATCTGGGTTAGTTTTTAAAATGAATTCGAAGGAAATAGGGTCGCCGTGAGTTGCCGCTTTGATATCGGCAATGGCCGGTGTTATCGCTAAGTCATCGTGTAGCCAGCCAAATCTTGAGCCCGGCCCATAAGCGGTAATTTTGCCTCCATTGGTTAAGATAAATAGCGCATTACCGGCACTTTTGGCTAGTTGCTGAATTTCTGTCACTTGGGCGTCTATGCGGTCCAGTTTTATTTTTAGCTCGGCCTGCTTATTAAAAAGTTGTGCAATTTTACTGCTGCTAGCCTTAAACTGCTGTAAAAAGTTTGCCCCCCAAATAGTCATATCTATGGTGGGGGCCAATGCAGAGAGGTTCTTGTAAGCCTTGGCGGAGCGGGTCGCTACTATCACTAAATCTGGCTGTTGCGCAGATACTAGCTCGTAGTCAGGTTCAAACAGTGAACCGGCATTGATGTATTTATCACTCTTATATTTTGCCAGTGGGCCTGAAGCAAACGCCTGAGGCAGCCCCAAAACATCAACATTTAAAGCATCTAAGGTATCTAAGCTGGCCAGGTCAAAAGTGATCACTTTAGAGGGGATTTGAGTAAACACTTGAGTGCCTTGAGCGTGTTTGATAGTGACGTCTGCGGAACTTTGCACACCTGCCAGGGACAGGCCCAAAGAAACCAGTAATAGGTGAATTTTTTTCATTGTTGTACCTTTAATTATAGGGGTAATAACCTGTTTAGCTATCCATGACACGGTGTCTTGCGTCGTGATAAGTCTCTTCGTCTTGTCTGTGTCGCCAGTAGGGAACGCAGTACAAATAATTTTTATCAATGCACAGGGAGCGGAAATACTGACGTAGGCAGAGCACCGTTTTATGCTCGCTTGCTATCGCCACCGAAGTCTCAGGCAGTGACAGAGCGAGGCTTTTTATCAGCGGCAGTAGCACTGTTTGCGGGGTAAATGTCTGCTCTAACCAGTGCCAATTAATATTGCTTACTCGCTTGCAGTCGATAAACGGTAGATGCCCTTTAGGAAGCTCTATAACTACTTGTACTTTAGCTTGCAGCGGCAGTTGATCTATCACCGCCATAATCGCCGGCAGTGAAGAAGCATCACCGATTAATAAGAACGCTCTGGCCTCTAAATTGCACATACGCATAGGTCCTGGCCCCGCCAACCCAACTTGATCCCCTTTAAGCGCCGTTTTTGCCCAGGTGCAGGCAATACCCGGATCTGCATGTAAGACAAAGTCAACGGTGAGTAAGTTGTTCGCTCTATCGTAATGGCGTATTGAATAGGTACGCGAGCTTGGCTTAAGTTCGTCAGACAGTGGTTCGGTCAGGGTGTTTTGTTGGTCAGTCTGGCGCTGGTGGCGGTTTTTGGCGAGTAGATGCAAACTTAATTGCTGTTGCCCGGGACGTTTAAAAAATAATTTTATATGCAGTGCAGCACTGTTTTCTGGCAGTCGCTCAAGACCTGCTCCGGTTAAAATAACTCTTTGATATAACTCGTTGAGTTGAAAGCTTTGCACTACCTGCAATATAAGAGCTTGCGCCATTTTTACCACTAAAATCATTATTAGCTAAGAATAAGCGTAATGATAATGATTGGCATTAAGAATGTCTATAAGCAACGCTAATATAAGGGATTCTTTACAGCTTTGTGGATAACGCCTCGGCTGAAGCTTACAAGGGCAGAAACTGGAGGTGGTAAACCCCACGCAAGCGGTGGGGTAGGAATGTGCTGTTTGTTACTTTATCTGCGCGAGTATCTGGGTTAAACGCTCTTTATTCATCACGAACTTTTCGCTGTAAGTCGTCGCCTTTGCCTGGATATCTGCTAAGTTGGTGGGTGCCCCTGCCACAATAACTCCAACCATGGCCATGATCGCATGTGGGTTACACTGCACTACATAGACGCCTTCCTTGTCGACAGTGAAAGTCACTGGCTTACTTAACTCACCTTTAAAGCTGGCGGAGCCATCCGGGGCTAATCCGGAGACAGTCTCAGCGTTGTGGCCCATATCTTTAGGTACGAA
>Ga0105354_1000898_pt1 | contig 18450 bp, 15 predicted proteins | sample GOMGulsemesocosm_FD_83658 | JGI IMG/M metagenome (GOLD analysis project Ga0105354, IMG submission 83658) | Methane-oxidizing microbial communities from mesocosms in the Gulf of Mexico - GOM9B Gulf of Mexico | ecosystem: Environmental > Aquatic > Marine > Cold seeps | place: USA: Gulf of America...
AGGAAATAAACACAATGGTGTTTATCCTAAAATATGTCCACTAAGATATATAATCTAGTGGACTTTTTTATTACTTCTTTAAAGACTATGTTTTTTTAGTTTTTTTTAAAGATTATACAGCCTTGAGATAAGGATTGTTTTTAGCGAAAGATTCCCTATTAAACCTCAAAAAAGATGACATAATCTTTTCCGCTTATATTCCGTTTTAATTTAAAGAAAGAGAAAGGAAGTTTGGAATTGAACTATAGCTTGTTTTGCAAATTGTTTGATGCTCCCTAACTAGTTAATAAAATATAAAAAAAACCACAAAAGCACCGTATTTATTGGAGTTCAATAGCTTAGTCGGTATTAAACGCTTATAAGCGTTTGTAAGCAACTGTAAACCTTTATATCAATATCTTACAAGAGTAAAAAAAAGGCACTTTTAAAGTGCCTTTTTACCCAAACTACGTATCACACTATGAATACTTATTGTGTGTACTTACGATTATATTCCCTAAAAGTGATTTATGTTCCCCAATTTTTCACAGTTTTTTTACGACTCATGCAACAGTTACTGATGCTCTAGGTAATAAGCTCCTCAATATAATATAATTGTAAGAATTTAAACTGACTATCTAGTTTTATACTAGAATAAATATTGATCATTCAGACCAACCTTATGTTCATTTCAAATAAATTATCAGTTGCCTTAGAAGCTCTTAAAGTCTGAAAAAATCACCTTTTGCCATTTGATTTATCATTTGGCCCACAATTTCAGTTGCAATAGATATATTTTTTTTTTAATAAAAAAAATCAGTCGACAAATAACCTTTTAATAGTTCAATATTCAGACTCTTTAAGTGTCTTATCAAAAGACCCTATATTCTTTAATATTTTGGACTTTTTCTTCTTTTGAAATGTTTTTATAACTTGATTTTCCCCTGACAACATAAACTTTATGAGCTTATAATTAAAATGAAGGGTACATATTATATGCTTAAATCCACAATTACCTATTAAACAAGTTATTACAATATGATTTATTACATTGTTTTGTAAAATAATCTTTTATTTATATCAATGACCAATTTATATATTTTCAGAAGTATCGTATTTATTGGGATTTCAATTACCTAATAGGTATTAAATATTTATAAATTCTTGTACAGTAATAGTTTAAACATAATTTAAGGTCGTAAAATAAATTACCTGAAATTATCTAGCTAGTAATACCCTGCATAAAACCCAACTCCAATATTAAATAGCCTCTTATCACAAAATGTTTTGGGACCACCTCAATAGTATGTATATATGAATCGTAATATCAATAGTATAAGTTTGTTTCTTTAAAGGTTTAATTATTTGGTATCGTAAAGTTTTAATACTTCTATTATCAAATCCTATGTTACCAATTAACTCAGTTATTTAAATTTAGTTTTAAAATATCATAGCAATCAATTTCTTCATCTAGTAATAATTCTCTTTTTCAATTTTATAATTGAATTTACTGTAATACTAAATGTTATTTTATTCGTATGTGTGTGTTGTCCAAATTAATATAATAATAAAATGTATTTATGTTTCTTTATATCATGTATCATAAGTACCTATACTCAAAGGATAACCTCCTCTAGTTACCCTCCTTATGTCTAAAACTATAATTGCTTATCCCGTTATTTATTTGTAATAAAAACAAAAAAGAATTATTAAAGTTAACTCTAGAATATTTAAGATGTAAATACATTTCTATTTTTCAAACATAAAACTCATGCAGCTACTGAAAACAAAGGAGGTTTGAGAAAATTAACAAATAATTTACATTTTTATTCAATTTAACAGGCTGTTAACAGCAATATATCGGCATAAAAATTAAATTTGTTAATATAAATTAGTTTGACCAATAGCATATGATAAAACTTTTACCTTTATCTTACCTCTTTTTTCTTATTGCCTTTATTAGCTGTACTGAAAATATAGAAACAGAAGATGCCACGTATTTCGGAGGGGAAATAATTAACCCTAAGGAAAACTATGTGCTTTTATACAAAGATGACTTATTAATAGACTCTATTACTCTAGATAACAAAAATAGGTTTCTTTATAAATTTAATAATTTTAAATCAGGTTTATACCATTTTAATCACCAAGAATATCAATATGTATATATTGAACCAAAAGACAGTATTGTATTTAGATTAAATACAATTGATTTTGATGAATCATTGACCTTTTCTGGAAAAGGAGCTCATAAAAATAATTTTATTATAAATACTTTTTTGGCTAATGAACGACATGAAACAAAAGCCTATAGACTTTACAAGTTCCCTCCTGAAAAATTTTCAGCATTAATTTCTAGTGAACTTACTCAACGATTAAACATGCTTCAACAGCATAAGAAGCGTTATAACTTTTCTGACGAATTCAATGAAATTGCTAATGCACATATTACATATCATTTTCATGCTTTAAAAGAACGTTATCCAAGATATAACAGAGCATATGGTGATTCTATAAATCCACAAAAGTTTTATAAATTTAGAGAAAATCTTGATTTAAACACAGGAAATCTTGGCTCTTTTTATCCCTTTTATGAGTATTTAAATGCCCTTATAGATAATTTAAGCTTTCAGAAATTACAACATTCTAAAAAACATGAAAGCTATTTGATCGCTTACTCCTCTAAAATTAAAGTTATCGATTCATTAATACAAAATAAAACCTTAAAAAATCAGTTGTTAAAAAATACAACCCTTAACTACTTAATGAGAATAAACAACAAAACTAAAGCAGAAGAATTTTTAACTATATTCAATAAATTCAACACGAATAAAAAATACAAGGAAAAGATAAACAAGCTTGTAAATTCAATTGAACGCTTAAGTATTGGAAACTACATCCCTAACTTTAATGTTATCAATACTGACAATGAAACTATTGCTTTTAAAAATACACTACAGAAACCTACAGTGGTATATTTTTGGTCAAGTAGTAACCCAAGACATCTAAAAAGTGTTCATAAAAAAGTAGCTGTATTCTCTAACAATAGTCAATATAATTTTGTAGGAATTTCACTTGATAACAATAAGAATAATTGGAAAACACTTACAAAGCAAATAAATCTAGATAATGATTTTTTACTTGCTAATCCTAGAGATATAAAGGAAACACTACTAATTCGAAACCTCAATAAAGTATATGTGCTGGATAAAAATGCGAAAATATTAAATTCTGAATTAAATATTTTTGATCCTCATTTTAATGATAAATTAAATTCATTGCGTTAATTTTTCTTCAATAATATCATTTTTATGTCGAAAATCAGATTACTAACCCTAATATTTTTTACCATACTCCTTACTGGATGTAAAGTAAATAATACACAAAAAGCTTCTGAAAACTGCTTGGCATATCGAATAAAACTGTTTGAAGAATCTGCTCCTTGCCCAAAGGGCTTAAATGTATCTGAATACACTTTTCAAAACCAAATAGTATATGTTTTAGGAGGCAAAAAATGTGGGGCTGATATGACCGCTGAAGTAATCAATACTGATTGCAATACTATCGGTTATTTAGGAGGTATTACTGGGAATACAAAAATTAACAAAGAAAATTTTTCTAACGCGGTATTTAACAGAATTGTTTGGAAAAATTAAAGATATTTGCATTTCATAAACTCAATACATCAACAATATGAATAGCAAAGCGTTTATCAATATAAAACAATTACTTCAAGTAGAAACCAATTCATTGAAATTAAAAGTTTCAGGAGAAGAAATGAAAACACTACCATTGATTAATAATGCGTATCTAATTATTGAAAATGATGTAATAGTTGACTTTGGAGAAATGTCTAACTTTCAAAATAGCAATATGCTAACAACCATTGACTGTACTGGACAAATTATATTACCAACCTGGTATGACAGCCATACACATATAGTATACGCCGGAAATCGCGAACAAGAATTTGTTGACAGGATTAACGGACTCACATATGAGGAAATAGCTAATAATGGTGGAGGGATATTAAATTCTGCTAAAAAATTACAAGAAATTTCTGAAGAGGAATTGTACAAACAGTCTGCAGAACGATTGGAGGAAGTAATTAAATTAGGTACTGGAGGTATTGAAATTAAATCTGGCTACGGATTAACCGTAGATGCGGAACTAAAAATGTTACGCACTATAAAACAATTAAAAGAAAATTACAATATTCCCATTAAAGCAACCTTCCTTGGCGCGCATGCAGTACCTGCAGAATACAAAGGTAATAAACAAGGCTATTTAGATTTAATTATCAATGAAATGCTACCATTAATTTCAAAAGAAAACTTAGCAGAGTATATTGACATTTTCTGTGAAACTGGTTATTTCTCTGTTGAGGATACCGAACAAATACTAGCCGCTGGTCAACGATATAAATTAACCCCTAAAACACATGTAAATCAATTTACATCAATTGGCGGAATACAAAAAAGTATAGAATATAATGCCCTAACGGTTGATCATCTAGAATTAGTGAGTGATGAAGATTTAGAAGCTTTAAAAAGTGCTGATACAATGCCAGTTGCTTTACCATCTTGTTCATACTTTTTATCAATACCATATACTCCTGCAAGACAATTAATTGACAACGGGTTAGCGCTTGCCCTCGCGACGGATTACAACCCAGGTTCTACTCCATCTGGAAACATGAATTTTGTAGTAAGTACAGCATGTATAAAAATGAAAATGACCCCTGAAGAAGCTATAAACGCTGCTACTATAAATGGTGCTTATGCTATGGGGATTTCTAAAACTCATGGAAGCATTGCTAAAGGTAAAAAAGCAAATATTATTATTACAAAAACAATTAATTCTTATAATGTACTACCATACTCATTTGGCTCAAACAACATCGCTAGTGTATTAATTAATGGAATATATATATAATTCAAAAAGAATTTTTATTTGAAAATTTAAAAGGCGCTTTTTATGTAAAAAGCGCCTTTTTATGTAGTTAAAATTTTTATTCTACAATATAAATATCTACCCTTCTATTTAATACCATTTCTTTTGAAGAACAATTTTGACAATCTACCCTTGGATTATCTTCTCCTTCAGACAGTATTTCTATTTCTATATTTGTAACTCCATTTCCTTCTAAAAAAGCTTTTATAACCTCCGCACGCTGCATACCAAACTTATAATTATAATCTGAAGAACCATAATAATCAGTATGTCCAACCAATTTTACAACACTATTTGCACTTTTAATTTTATGCATAAGTTTGTTTAAAATATTAGTAGAATATTGAGTTAAATACTTTTCATTAAAAGGAAAATGAATACTCTTCAGTAAAGTATTATTTAAAGCATTAGTTACTCCAGAAACAGTTGCTCTTTTTAGTACTCCATCTTTCAATTCTCCTAAGGCAAGTTTGGTATAATTCCTTAAAGAAACGGCATCTATTGTAGATATCGATCCATTTTTAAGTGTACTAGCCACATCTGTTACTTCAATAGAAGAATCTAAAAAACTATACATAAGTTCATCAACTTCACTAGGTATAACCTCCCACTTTTCTCCATTCCATCCTACAATTGATAAATCCTTCAAATTCATTACTCCAGAAAGCCCTAACATATAACTCTCTGAATAATACAATGTAACTTTTGATATATTATCTGTACCTATAAACCAGTACCCTTTTTCAGAAACTTGAACAATACCCTCGTCCAATTTAGTTTCAAAATCAAGTTTTTCATCATAGTAAGCAACTATTGAATTTATGGAATTTGATAAGCCCAAAGGGCTAAAAATAGCTTTATGACCTAATGGAAAAAGAAACTTTCCTTTTAGTTTAGACCGTACCATTCCATCAATATAACTCTTTTTGTTTTTAATACTCCAAGAACTATTTTCATCAAACACGATTTCATTCGAATTTTTCGAACGTTGTGTTTTCACAACACCAGTTAAAACATAATCATCTTTAATAATTAACCCATCTCCTGTGGAATTATTATGAATAACATAGTTGTTTACATCTGCAATATGATCTTGAGCATGAACACCGGCTCCTAAACAAAATATCGATACTAAAGTGTAAATATATTTTTTCATCTAATATATTATTTTAGGTTATCAACTGTGGATGTATTCAATTCCGATTTAGCTTTTTCTAAACGATCTAACCTTTTTAATAATTCAGATATCGTTTTTTGTTGTTCATCAATTACAACTTGCTGTGCTTCTAACTTATTAGCTAAATCTACCATCATAGTTGCATCTGCAGCAATACCTCGTTCTCCTTTTTCTCCAGGTTCTCCTTTTTCTCCCTGCTCACCTTTTTCTCCTGGTTCTCCTTTAGAACCTACACCATCTCTACCATCTTTTCCATCTGCGCCATCAGCACCATCTTTTCCGTCATCTCCATCTCTACCATCTTTTCCATCTGCGCCATCAGCACCATCTTTTCCGTCATCCCCATCGCTACCATCTTTTCCATCCTTTCCATCTTTTCCACGTTCTCCTCTATCACCTTCATTCCCTTTTTTTCCTTGTTTTCCTTCCTTACCGTCTTTTCCTTTCTTTCCTTGTTTTCCTTCCTTTCCTTCCTTTCCGCGTTCTCCTCTATCACCTTTTTTCCCTTGTTTTCCTTCTTTTCCTTCTTTTCCTTGCTTTCCTTGCTTTCCTTCCTTTCCACGTTCTCCTTTATCTCCTTTATCTCCCTTCTTTCCTTGTTTTCCTTCTTTCCCTTGCTTTCCTTCTTTCCCTTGCTTTCCTTCCTTTCCACGTTCTCCTTTATCACCTTTATCTCCCTTCTTTCCTTCCTTTCCACGTTCTCCTTTATCTCCTTTATCTCCCTTCTTTCCTTCTTTCCCTTGATCACCTTTGTTTCCCTTCTTCCCTTGTTTTCCATCATTTCCCTGCTTACCATCTCTTCCTATTTCTCCTCTATCTCCTTTTACTCCTTGGGCACCAGTTAAACCACGTACTCCCCTTTTCTTAACCTCAGTACTTGCAATAGTATTAGTTTGATTTGATGATTTCCAACCATTAGAAGTATAAAACTGAAGTGTATTTTCCGAAGTATTAAATATTGTAGCACCTACTAAAGGTACCCCTAAGGCATCACGTTGCGCAGTAGACAACCTAGGCATTACTAAAGTTCCAGCATCAGACTCTATCTCTAATACCGAAGTTTTATGCATTGTTTCTAAATTTTTTCCAATTTTTAATTGTGCTTGGGAGTTTAATGCGCACAACAGCATTATAACAAATAAGTAGTTGTTAAGTTTCATGTTAAGTTTTTTTGAGGTTTAAACTTTTATTTCATGGAAATAAATATTTCCAATATCGTAAAGCTAGAAAAAAAAAAAATAATTATTCTCTCTGTTTTTATTAATTTTTTACGTATCTAATAACACAATAAAGAAAGCTACTATTAACTTCTCATCCCTCCCTCAACTTAAACACGTATCTAATTAATAATCAATCTATTTAATTAAACACTCAATAGTTAAACACTTTTTCTTTACAACATTAAAAGATGATTATTTTTACTTTATTTTTGCTAAAAAAAAATGCATCCAAGAAACATTCATAACGTTCCTTATAATTTTAAAGAGTTAGCAGCTTCTAACCCTAAATTAATTCCGTATGTAACTATAAATGCGCAGAAAGTAATAACAATAGATTTCGCTAATAATGAGGCTGTACTACAATTGAACAGAGCTATATTAATAAACCAATATGGATTATCCGATTGGAGTATCCCAAATGGATATTTATGCCCTCCCATTCCTGGAAGAGCAGACTATATACATCATATTGCTGATTTTTTAAAAGACAACAATATCACTAGCAAAATAAAAGGATTGGACATTGGTGTTGGTGCAAATTGCATATACCCTATACTAGGAAGCAGAATTTATAATTGGAAAATGGTCGGTGCGGATATAAATAAAGTTGCAATCACATCAGCTAATAAAAATATTGATATAACTCCTGATTTAAAAGAACATATTGAAATTAGACACCAAACTGATAACTCTAATATTTTTAAAGGAATCATTAAAGAGGGCGAACACTATCAATTTAGCATGTGTAATCCTCCTTTTCATACCTCTGAAAAAGAAGCTAACAAAGGAACACAGCGAAAATTACAAAATTTAGGGTTAACAGCTAATTCAAAATTAAACTTTGGAGGGCAAGCCAATGAATTATGGTGTAATGGTGGTGAAGCTTTATTCATTAAAAGAATGATCAAACAAAGTCTTGCTTTCAAAAATCAAGTGACTTGGTTTACTTGTCTAGTTTCTAAAAAAGAAAATTTACGTAAAATATATAAGCAACTAGACAAACAAAAAATCACTCATAAAACTATTGTAATGACTCAAGGAAATAAACAAAGTAGATTTGTTGCTTGGAAGTTTGATATATAAATGAAGAATAAAACTATTAATCTCGGAATTTTAGCACATGTAGATGCTGGTAAAACAACACTTACGGAGCATTTTCTGTACAATTCCGGAGCTATTAGAACTCTTGGAAGTGTGGACAAAGGCTCAACAAATACTGATAGCCTGGATCTGGAAAAAGAACGTGGTATTTCTATAAAATCAGCTACTACGTCTTTTGAATGGAAAAACACAAGAATCAATTTAATTGACACTCCTGGTCACGTTGATTTTTCAAGTGAAGTAGAACGGGCGTTATGTGTAGTTGATGCTGTTATATTAGTAGTTTCAGCTGTTGAAGGAGTTCAAGCACACACTTTAAATATATGGGATTCTTTACAAGAGCTGCAAATTCCAACTATCATATTTATCAATAAAATTGACCGCCAAGGTGCCGACACAGAAACAACAATAACACAGTTAGAACAAGATTTAAAAGCGAAACCTGTAGTAATTTACACATCTGAAAATGATGGATTAGCAAATGCTGCTATCACAGCTGTTTTTAACACCTCAACAGATAACGCTGTTATTAAAGAGAAAACAGTTGAACATCTTTTAGATTGTGAAGAACACTTATTAGAACGTTTTTTAAATTCTGAAATTATAACTGATGATGAATACTTAAAGACTATACGCAAGTTAACTATTGACAATAAAGTAACTCCTATTTATACAGGAATTGCTAAAAACAATATTGGAGTAACCGAATTATTAGACGGAATAATAGACTACTGTCCAAATTCAAAAACAACTGTAAACAAAGAACTCTCTGCATATGTTTTCAAACTAGAACATCATAAAGTTTTTGGAACAATGGCGCATGTAAAAGTTTTTTCTGGGGAATTATTATCTAAATCAACTATTTACAATCATACACAACAAATAGAAACAAAAATAAATCAAACTAAACAGTTACATCATACTAAATACATTGATAATATTATTCTATCCTCTGGTGACATAGGCGTTATCACTGGCGTATTAGGAACCAAATCTGGCGATATTTTAGGTGATTCTCGAGGCGTACCTAAATTACCTCAATTACATATCCCCGTACTAACTGTTCAAGTTATTCCGAATAACAATGCTGATTATAATGGGTTAGTGGAAGCCCTTTTACAATTAGACAGAGAAGACCCATCTTTAAAATTTAAATGGTTTAAAGCTGAAAAAGAGCTACAACTATTGCTAATGGGGCAAATGCAAATTGAAATCTTAGAGCATGTTTTATCAACACGTTTTTCAATAGAAGCAAGTTTTACCGCCCCCCAAGTGGTTTACAAAGAAACCATTAGTACTTCAGCTAAAGGATACATCAGGTATTGGATGCCTAAACCATGTTGGGCTATCATGACCTTTTTAATTGAGCCCGCTCCACTTAATTCAGGCGTTAACTATAGTTCTATTGTTTCACAAAACGATATCCATGTCAAATATCAAAATGAAATTGAACGCACTATCCCAAAAGCTTTAGCGCAAGGAATTTTAGGTTGGGAAGTTACCGATGTAAAAATTACATTAATAAAAGGAGAAGATCATAATGTGCATTCCAGACCTGGAGATTTTAACTTAGCAACTCCAATGGGAATTATGCAAGGGTTAAAAACTGGAGGGACACATCTATTAGAGCCTATATTAAGTTTTGAAATTAAAGCTAACGAAGCTTTATTAGGAAAAATAGCTTCTGAACTAAGTACACGAAGAGCCATTTTTGACACTCCAAAATTTATTGACGATACCTTTAGTTTAAAAGGAACTATCCCTGTTGCTACTTCTCTAGACTTTAGCATCAAATTAAACGCAATAACAAGTGGTAAATTACGTCTTAGATTACAATTTAAAGGCTATGATATCTGCCCTAAAAACGAAGGTGTTATTCGCGAATATAGAGGAGTAAATCCGTTAAATGAAGCTCAATGGATACTACACAGACGAGGTGCTTACAAAGCTGATGAACGGGCTATTTAATTTCAATTCCCTTATAACTAAAATCACCTCTTCAAAACTACAATACTTCAGCGAAATCATAGCCTATACTATGCTTTCTCTTCAAGAGAAGCTATTTTTATTTTACATATATAAAAAATCTCACTATGTGAGGACTTTATGTTTTAAACATTGCTGTTTTTAGGAATATTACTCCGGTGGCCTTCCATGAATCTCTTCAAACATTCTGTCAAAGTTATCTCTTAAGTATGAGCGTAATTTTTTACGATAATCATCTTTTAGCCAATCTACAAAGTTATAAGTGCTTCTACTAATACACTTCGTATATTTATCTATTCTATGATCAATATCTTCACCTAATAATTTCATTAAAGCTAGTGAGTCATACACATCTTCACTATTTTCAATACATATTTTAGCATGCTGCCTAATAGAACGCTCTAATACGACTTTTGAAGATTCTCCTTTTTTAACAGAAATGGTATATGTTTTTTTAACATCAAAAGACACCTTTTCTGAATTAGCAAATTCCTTACGAATCTCCTCTGGCATTTCGTACTTGAAGTTACTTTCTAGCTCTTCATCATTTAACAAGTTATCCAAGAAGAAATTAGGCGATTTAAATATTTTTTGCCAATCCAAATCAGCTCCCCAAGGACCAAAACGATGTAAGTTATTCCCTAAATCAATAATAGAAAACTTTGATTTTCCTTTAATAATACGAGATCCCCTACCAATCATTTGGTAATATAACGTTAAGGATTTAGTTGCTCTATTTAAAACAATAGTGTCTACTGTAGGTTCATCAAAACCAGTAGTTAAAATACTTACTGATGTCAATATTGCATTTGGAGTTTCCTTAAACCATTTTAATATTGCCGCACGCTCTTTTTTAGAATTTGTATTGTCTAAATGTGCTACAGGGTAACCAGCGGCTTTAAAAGTATCATATACATGCAATGAAGTATTGATTCCGTTATTAAATATTAAGGTTTTCTTCCCTTTAGAATGTGTTTCATAAGCATATAATAACTTACTCAACATATCCTGATTGGTATATAAATCTTCAGAAGATTTAACGGTATAATCGCCATTTGCACCAACAATTAATGAGGTTAACCCTACATTATAACTATACGTTTCTGCACGGGATAAAAATTCATTTTCTATAAGCGATTCTATTGTTTCACCAACAATCAATTCTTGGTAATTATCACTCATTGGTAGTTTTATATTAGAACTCAACGGTGTTGCTGTAACTCCTAATATAAATGACTTATCAAAAAACTTAAAAAGTTTAGTAAATGAATTGTAATGTGCCTCATCAATAATAACCAAACCTATATCAGAAATATCTAGCTTGTCATCATTCAATCGATTGTTCAATGTCTCTACCATTGCAACAAAACAAGAATACTCTTTCTGATCAGAAAGGTCAGCCTTACTATCAATAACCTTATTATTAACAGCAAATCCAGTAAGCATCTTAGACGTTTGTCTACATAATTCAATACGATGCGTCATTACCAATACTTTCTTTTTGTGGTGCTTTAAGAATTGGCGTACAATTTCTGAGAAGATAACAGTTTTACCTCCACCAGTTGGTAATTGGTATAACAAATGGTAATCTTCAGGAGATTCTTCAAAACTTTTAAAAATTTTGCTAATTGCTCCTTTCTGATAACTATAAAGTTCTTTTCCTGCTTTACTCTCCTCTAACTCTGAAGTTGTCCCTGACATAATATTTCTAAAATTGTAGGCTACAAAAATACGGCGATTTTAGAGTGATTCACAAGTAATACTAAAATTATTTTAAAATGAATTAACTTAAATAGTGCTGTGAAAATTATTTTCTAAAAAACACTAATTATACCCGCATATTCAAAAAACCTTATAACGCTACATGACAACAACTTACAATATTCCGTCGTCAAAATTCAAAACCTTTTTCATAGTACTGGTTTTATTGCAAGTTTCCTCATATTCATGCAATGCATTTGAGTTTGCAGTAACTCCTCCTCCTGCATAAATAGTTACAGTAGTATCGTTTACTTGCATACAACGCAAATTAACATACAAACTAGATGATTTAGTAGTAAACCTATAAGCCATATTTTCTGTATTATGTCTATTATTTTTTCTACTTGATTTAAGATTCAGTTCTCCTAAAAAACCTGTATAAAACTCCCTATTATACCCTTCATTTTTTAGAATAAATTCTTTGGCCTCTTTTTTAGGAAAACCACAAACTGCTGGTGTTGGATGTAAAGTATTAATTAGTTTTTTTAAACTCGTATGTTTTGAAGCATGGTGTAATGTACCATTAATATCAGTACGTATATGTGCCAAACTTCCTGCTTTTACTGTATATGGGGAGCCTAAAGTAAATTTAAATTCTTTAGCTGCTAAATTTTCAGCAATATAATCAGTTACTATTTGTTGCTCTTCTTGTTCTTTTACCTGCCAGACTAATTCATCCTTATACAACTGGGTTCCTGCTAATGCCATTGTTTTAAACTGATTATTTCTAGTCTGTAACAAAACTTCTGGTGTAGCCCCAATCCAACAACCTACTTTTGGATGATACCATAAGTATACAAAAGCGTTATTATATAATGACAATGCATTTTTAAACAAAGTAACTAGATCATTATTTAATAAACATTCTTCCTTTCTAGAAAGAACAACTTTACTTAAACATAAAGAATTAATAGCTTCTATCCCTTTTTTCACTAACTCAATATGAGCATTTTTACCTGCTCCATTTTTTGAGTGTTCTATGTGACTATCAATACTCTTTTCTTTGTCGAAAAAAAAATCAAAACAATTCTCAAAAGGAATTAAAATAGTCTGTTGCTCAGTATCAAAAGGGGCAAAAATAAAACCACTTTCTGTATAATCAGTAACTGTATGAATAACTCTATCAGATTGTAAAATCCCTTTCACTAATACTTCATTAGGATTTTTGTACGCTACAAATGGTAACTTTTCGGCAAACTGATTTGAAAATAATTGAAAAAAATTTTCCATATTTATTACTTAGGTAATACTATATTTGTCAATTTACATAACGAAATTAGTTCTTGATTTTCATCAACTATTTTAATTTCCCACAAATGTGTCGTACGGCCTTTATGAATAATACGTGCAGTAGCAAAAACTTCACCTTTTCTTTTACTTTTTAAATGGTTAGCAGATATTTCTAAGCCTTTAATAATAAACTTCTCTGTATTGATAAAAATATGAGAAGCTGCACTACCAACACTTTCAGCAAGTGCTACAGAGGCTCCACCATGTAAAATTCCCATCGGCTGATGCACACTTGGGGTCACAGGCATTTTTGCAGTAAGAAAGTCCTCTCCAGCATCTATATACTCTATCTGTAAGGTCTCCATTAATGTATTTTTAGAAAATTTATTACATATTTCTAAAATTGCTTCTTTATCAAATTGCATTGTTCTATTTTTATATCGTAAAAGTACTAAATCAACATTCTCGGTGCAAGCACATGAAGCATCAATTGGGAATAACATTTTTTATCCCCAAAAAAAACCTAAGAATCAAACTTATCTGCGGAATAGAATAAATATTAAATTAAAAAACTATAATTAATTATGAGTACTGAAAAAGAAGTTTCATATACTACTAACAATTCCTATTCTACACTAAATAAATTCACTTCAAAAACCAAACATGTTTGGTTTGTTTGTCATGGTCTAGGCTTTTTAAGCAGGTATTTTATTCAATACTTTGATGAGTTAAATCCAGAAGAAAATTATATTATAGCTCCACAAGCTCAAGCAAAACAATATTTAAACGGAACATATAAACACGTAGGAGCTTCATGGTTGACTAAAGAAAATACAGCTTTAGAAATTGAAAATGTGTTAAATTACTTAGATAGTGTTTATCAAGCTGAAAATATAGATGATACAATAAAACTTAATATCTTAGGGTATTCACAAGGGGTTTCTGTTGTTACTCGGTGGGTAAGTAAACGAAAAATCAATTGTGAATCACTATTTCTATATGCAGGAAAAATTCCACATGAATTTACAGATAAAGATTTCAATCACATCAATAATATTAAATTCATTATAGGCAATAAAGATCAATATGTAACTCCTGAAATTTTAGAAAAAGAAAAAAAATATTTAAATTCTATTTTTGGAAAACGCATTGAATACATCAGTTTTAATGGTACTCATGAAATTAAAAGAGAATTGGTTAATAACATCCTGTAATACTTGTAACAACTTTTTTAAAAAAAATGAGTTTAAATGGCTTATCAATCGATGAGCATGTTTGACGTAATAAGATTTACTATTTTTAAGATATTTAGATATATACCATATACATAAATTGGAAACATGTCAAATACGGTACTTTTAATGGAACTCATTAAACTAAATATTATACTTTATGAATACAAACTCCAAAAAATAAATTAAACTAATTTTTATCTTCCAACATAGGAACAAAACGGAACTCGCCAAAAGTTTCTTTTTTAAACGCTGTAGCTGAGGTACGCACATATAAATGCATTATTTGAGGATCATTTCCAATAGGAATCACTAGCCTACCTCCAATTTTCAACTGTGCCAATAGTGGTTGTGGAACATACGGAGCTCCAGCAGTAACAACAATGCCGTCATAAGGCGCATATTCTGGTAACCCTTTATATCCATCACCAAAAATAAGTTGCTTAGCTCTATAACCTAGCTTAGGTAAAAACAACTTCGTTTTTTTAAACAACTCTTGCTGTCGCTCAATAGAATATACTCTCGCACCCAACTCCAATAAAACAGCCGTTTGATATCCACAACCTGTACCTATTTCAAGTACTATATGATTCTCTTTTAATTGCAGTAATTCGGTTTGAAAAGCAACTGTAAATGGATGTGAAATAGTTTGATCAGCACCTATAGGGAATGCTTTATTTTGATAAGAATGGGCTTCAAAACTTGAATCTAAAAACAAATGACGAGGCACCTTATTCATAGCCTCCAATACTTTCAAATCAAGAATTCCTTTATCTTTAAGTAGTGATATTAATTGTTTTCGTAAGCCTTGATGTTTATACGTATCCTTCAAATTAATGTTTTTTTGCGTGTGGTGGTTAGCGCTCCAATGCTTGAATTGCTATATTTATTATAGTATCAAATTATCCTATTTGAGTTTCCTCTGCTTGAATTATTTCTCTGACCGTAAAAATATTTAATTTAAGCCATTTTTCAACAAATAATCTTATTTTTGTTTGCGTTATAAAAAACGAAAACAATATGTTAAAAGCTGGAGTATTAGGTGCAGGTCATTTAGGAAAAATACATTTACGTTTATTAAACGAATCTAATAAATATGAACTTGTTGGTTTTTATGACCCTAACAAAGAAAATGCTCAGAAAATAGCTAAGGAATTTGGCTACAAAGCTTTTGATACCATACAAGAATTAATAGATGCTGTTGATGTAGTTGATATTGTAACTCCAACACTTTCACACCATGATTGCGCAGTACAAGTTATCAAATCAAAAAAGCATGTTTTTATTGAAAAACCAATTTCTAATACAGTTCAAGAAGCCGAGGAAATTGTAACACTTGCAAAAAAAAACAATGTAAAAGGGCAAGTAGGGCATGTAGAACGTTTTAACCCTGCCTTTATAGCAGTAAAAAACAAAATCAATACCCCAATGTTTATTGAAACACATCGCTTGGCTGAATTTAACCCTCGTGGAACAGATGTTCCTGTAGTATTGGATTTAATGATACACGATATTGATGCTATTTTAAGCGTGGTAAAGTCTAGAGTAACTAATGTTTCAGCTAGTGGTGTTTCCGTAATTAGTGAAACTCCTGATATTGCTAATGCCCGTTTAGAGTTTGAAAACGGATGTGTTGCTAACTTAACTTCTAGTAGGATTTCTTTAAAGAATATGCGTAAATCTCGTTTTTTTCAAAAAGATGCCTATATATCAGTTGATTTTTTAGACAAAAAATGTGAGGTTGTAAAAATGAAAGATGCTCCTGAAATTCCTGGAGATTTTGATATGATTTTACAAAACGCTGAAGGTATAAAAAAACAAATCTATTTTGATAATCCAGATATTGATACCAATAATGCTATTTTGGATGAACTAGAAACTTTCGCTGATGCAATTAGACATGACACAACTCCTATTGTTACTTTAGAGGATGGTACTGAGGCATTACGTATTGCACACAAAATAATTAGCTGTTTTAATTCAACAAGTGTCACAAATAAAAATAGACATTAAAATAACAACAAAGCCCTACTAATATTTAGGGGATAATAAAATAAAATTTTGATATGAAAAACGTAGCAGTAATTGGATCAGGAACTATGGGTAATGGTATTGCACATACTTTTGCACAAAGTGGGTATAAAGTTCAATTAATCGACATCTCTCAGGATGCTTTAGATAGAGGAATGGCAACGATTGCCAAAAACTTAGACCGTATGGTTTCTAAAGAAAAAATTAGCGAAGCTGACAAAAAAAATACCTTAAGTAATATTACTACTTATACTTCTATAAAAGAAGGTGTTGCAAACACTGACTTAGTTGTCGAAGCTGCTACTGAAAACTTAACTCTAAAGTTAAAAATATTTAAAGATTTAGACGAGTTATGCTCTGATAACACAATTTTAGCAACCAATACTTCTTCTATTTCAATTACACAAATAGCAGCAGCTACTAAAAGGCCAGAAATGGTTATAGGCATGCATTTTATGAACCCTGTTCCAATTATGAAATTGGTGGAAATTATCCGTGGATATAATACTTCTGATGAAGTTACTAATACCATTATGAATTTATCTAAAAATTTAGGTAAAGTCCCTACAGAAGTAAATGATTACCCAGGTTTTGTTGCCAACAGAATTTTAATGCCTATGATTAACGAAGCTATTGAAACTTTATACAATGGAGTTGCTGGTGTTGAGGAAATTGACACCGTAATGAAATTAGGTATGGCACATCCAATGGGACCGTTACAGTTAGCAGATTTTATTGGTTTAGACGTTTGTTTATCTATTTTAAATGTAATGCATGATGGATTTAAGAACCCTAAATATGCTCCTTGTCCGTTATTAGTAAATATGGTTATGGCAGGAAAGTTAGGTGTAAAATCTAAAGAAGGGTTTTATGACTATGCTGAAAGTAGAAAAGCTGAGAAAGTAGCTAAAATGTTTGCGTAATATTCCTTAAAAAACAAATTCAAAACCTCATTGTTGAAAAACAATGAGGTTTTGTTATACTAATACAATGTTATCTAAGTAAAAAACCATATTTTTAAGCAACCAATTATAATTATGGCAATAGTTAACCCATTCAAAGCAGTAAGACCAACACGAGATAAAGCCAACTTAGTGGTTTCACGTTCTTACCATATTTATGACAAAGAAGGCTTAGAGTTCCGTTTAAAAAACAATCCGTATTCTTTTTTACAAATTTTAAATCCAGGTTATAAATTTGCTCAAGAAATTACTACCAAAAAAGAATTTAACTTAGTTAGAAATAGATACCTAGAGTTTAAAGATGAGCGTTTTTTCATTCAGGATAATGTTCCTAAATTCTATTTGTATAAAATGGTCACTCGTACGGATACATTTATAGGGATTGTTGGGGCTACATCAGTAGAAGACTACCATAATAACGTAATTAAAATTCACGAAAACACTTTAGAAAAACGAGAACAACTTTTTAAAGAATACATTGATACCGTCGGTTTTAATGCTGAACCTGTACTACTTACCTATCCAAAAAACAAAACATTAGATAATTTGTTTAGCAATATTATGCAGGCGCGTCCTGAATATGAATTTTCTACTACAGACAGAATATCACATTTTTTATGGCTCATTGATGCCCCTACACAAATAGCAACTATTCAATCAGAATTTAAAAACATTGACAGTTTATATATTGCTGACGGACATCATCGAAGTGCATCTTCTGCCCTACTAGCCAATGACTATATCAACCCTGACGCTTCACAAAAACACTTCATGAGTTGTTTGATTCCTGAATCTGATTTAAAAATATATGAGTTTTA
>Ga0105354_1000899_pt1 | contig 18439 bp, 11 predicted proteins | sample GOMGulsemesocosm_FD_83658 | JGI IMG/M metagenome (GOLD analysis project Ga0105354, IMG submission 83658) | Methane-oxidizing microbial communities from mesocosms in the Gulf of Mexico - GOM9B Gulf of Mexico | ecosystem: Environmental > Aquatic > Marine > Cold seeps | place: USA: Gulf of America...
AAAATCTAAAATCTAAAATCTAAAATCTAAAATCTAAAATCTAAAATCTAAAATCTAAAATCTAAAATCTAAAATCTAAAATCTAAAATCTAAAATCTAAAATCTAAAATCTAAACTTCTCCTTAAGCTAACGTTGCTTCTTTAAATTTAATTCCCAATTCTTTTTGAATTTCGTACACGCGCTCTAATTCAACTGGTAGAATAAAAGCTACTGAAACCCCTTTTTTACCAGCTCTTGCAGTTCTACCACTTCTATGCGTGTAATATTCTAACTGCTGTGGTAATTGATGATGTAATACAAAAGCTAAATTATTTACATCAATCCCTCTTGCAGAAACATCTGTAGAAATTAACACCTGAATAACTTCCTTTTTAAAAGCACGCATTACTTTATCGCGTTCTTTTTGCTGCATATCACCTTCTAGAGCACCTACCGAAAATCCCTCTTCAGTTAATTCTTTAGCTAATGCTTGAGTACCTAACTTAGTTTTACAAAATATGATCCCTCTACCTGCGTCTTTTGTTCCCAAATATGCAATGATATCTGAGGTTTTTTCCTTAATCGTTGTTTTAATATACTGATGAGAAATATTAGCATTTACCAAAGAGTTTTCATTTACTACAATTCTTGCAGCATCATCAGACATGTAGGTTTTTATAATACGCTTGATCCCTTCTGGCATCGTAGCAGAAAATAACCATGTATTTTTAGTTGCTCCAGTATGCGTAAGTATCGTATCTAATTCTTGTTTGAAACCCATGCTTAGCATTTCATCAGCTTCATCTAAAACAACAGTTTTAACGTGCTTTAAATTTATAGTCCCTCTATTAATTAAGTCTATTAATCTCCCTGGAGTAGCTACGATAACATGTGTAGTTCTCTCTAAATTTTTTAATTGTTTATCAATTTTTTCTCCACCAAATACAGCTTCTAAAAATATTTTTTTCTCAGCGTGTTTTGTGAACTTAAATAGTTGTTTTTTAATTTGCTGAACTAATTCACGGGTTGGGGATAAAATTAACGCTTGTACTTCGTTATTAGAAGTATCAATATGTTGTAATACTGGAATACCAAAAGCAGCAGTTTTACCAGTACCTGTTTGTGCTAAACCAATAAAATCAGTTTTTGATTTTAATAATAATGGAATTCCCTTTTCCTGAATTTCCGTAGGAGTAGTAATATTTAATTCTTTCAAAGATTTTACAATATCTTTTCGTACTCCTAAATGTGTAAATGTTGACATATTTTAGCTTCTATTGATGGCAAAGGTACGCTTAATTAACAAGATAATCTTCTAAATATCCACTATGACGATTATAATAGATAAAAGGTTTTATTTTCGTATTAATCGCAGTATTTTTGTGTTATAGCTTTACTTTTTATGAGAAAAATAACACACTTACTATTTGATATTCTTATTTCAAAAGAGATTAACATTACTATGGCTACATACATTAATATGTTTGTGCTCCTTATTATAGTTTTGATACTAGTATTCATTATTGACTTTATCACTCGTAAAGTATTAATAGCTGCTTTTAGTCGTTTTGCTACAAGATCTAAAACTAGTTTTGATGATATTTTAATCACCAATAAAACACCTAGGAATATTGCTCATATTATCCCTTTTTTATTAGCTTTTGAGCTTGCCCCAATAATATTTACAGACTTTCCCGTTTTTGAAAGCATAGTACATAAAGGCTTACAGGTTTTTGGTGTAATACTTACCCTTTGGATAGCTAGAAGCCTTTTGAATACTTTAAAAGACTTTTTTAAAACCTTACCACGATTAAAAGATAAGCCAATAGATAGTTATATTCAGGTATTTATGATTTTTGCGTGGTTTATTGGTTTACTTTCTGTTTTAGCAATTCTAACGGGCAGGTCTTTTATTCAATTCATTACCACAATTGGTGCTGCTTCAGCAATTATTATTTTAATCTTCAGAGATACTATTCTTGGTTTTGTTGCCAGTATACAGGTTTCTATAAATGATATGGTACGTATTGGTGATTGGATAACTTTTGAAAAGTATGGCGCTGATGGTGATGTCGTTGAAATTAACTTGTCAACCGTTAAAGTTCAAAATTTTGATAAAACTATTACTACAATTCCTACATACGCTTTAATATCTGATTCTTTTAAAAACTGGCGTGGAATGACCAGTTCAAAAGGAAGACGTATTAAAAGGTCTTTAAATATTAAATTAAATAGCATAAAATATTTATCGAACACTGATTTGGAAAACTATTCTAAAATAGATATCATTTCAGGTTATATTAAAAATAGAAGTCAGAAAATAGACACTTATAACACTGATAATTCAGTTGATAAATCGTTACTATTAAACGGAAGAAACTTAACCAATATTGGTTTGTTTCGTAAATACGCCGAAACCTATTTACAAAATCATTCTGCTATCAATAAAGACATGATGATTATGGCTAGACAATTAGCTCCTACTTCACAAGGAGTTCCTATAGAAATCTATGCATTTAGTACTGACAAACGTTGGGAAAACTACGAGTATATTATGGCTGATATTTTTGATCATCTAATTGCTGCCGTTCCTTATTTTGAATTGGAATTATTTGAATTGCCTAATAATGGGAGTTTTAAAGTTAAATAAGATTACTAAACCTTTTTAGGTTTATATACTCTTACGATACTTGGTGGATATTTTTCTAAAAGATTTATTGGTCTGATAGGTCTTTTTTCAAATCCACCACCACAATTGGGGCAAATATGGTTGAAAGTATTTGTAACACAGTCAGTACAAAACGTACATTCAAAAGTACATATTAACGCTTCTGTAGATTCATTTGGCAAGTCTTTATTACAGTGTTCGCAATTTGGTCTTATTTCTAACATTTATTATTGTTCTTTTAAAATAATCATAGTTGCTTTACCTGAAGAATATAAATTCCATTTTTGATTAGTAATAGTTTTACCTTCATGATCTAACACCATAAAGTGTCCGGTATTTGGTGAAGCACTCCCCTCATTAATAGCTATTACATCTATTCGGTTTAAGCCATCTACTAAATCAATATTAATTCCTTTAAAATAACCACCTAAACGTAAACTATTTTCTACTACAACATCATTCACAATAATACGTACATAATCACCATCTACACTCCCAAAATCCCTACTTTGAAGCCCTAAATAACTACTCTTCGTTTTAAAATCTCCTAAGTATTGATCGTATTTAGCTGTTGCTTTTAATTTATTATCATCCCAACGTTTCTGTAGCTCTTCCCCTGCATCTAACAAATCAGATTTTTGATTCATATAAAATGGTTTAGGTTCCGTTAAGGGATTATTTAAATCAATCGTTGGTAATTTCGGTTTATTAAGTAAGCTATTTGTTTTTGGAGGAGTGATTTCCTTCTTATCAGCAGGAATAGCAATTCCATTTTTTGTGCTTGAATCTATGCCTACTTGCGCAAACAACGAAGTAGATAACAAAAAACAAAGCATAAGAAGTACTTTCATAAGTCTAATTTATTCAGGTTATAAATCTAATTTAAAATTATCAAATACAATGCCATTTAACATAAAAAGGATTCCTTTCTAGTAAAACGAAAGGAATCCTTTTAAAATATAATATTATAATGAATTATTGCACTATTAATTTTTCTGCTGCAACAAGTTTAGCAGTATCATCTAAAATATTAACTAAATATATCCCAGATTCAATACTCGAAATATCTAAAGAAACACTTTTTAAATTTGTTTGAAATACATGTTTCTTATCTAAAACTTTTTTCCCTTCTAAATTAAAAATCTGTATCTCAATTTCAGATTTATTAAATGAATTTAATTTTAAATTCACGAAGTTTTTTGCTGGATTAGGGTATATAACAATATCAGCTATATTACCATTATCAGTAATTTCATTTTCAGCTATACCTAATGCATTAAGATCTATTTTAAAGTCTAATACTCCAGAACCCCATGTACCAAATCGTACTATATTTTCACTTGTAATATAATCTACATCCATAGCGTTAAAAAAACCAATTCCTTCAGCTATAGAATACCATTTCTCTTCTGCAATGTTAAAAAAATAAGGTCCAATATCCGTTCCTGCAAAAATATATTTACTATCAGGAGATACTATCATCCCTCCCGTTTGTGCATCACTACCTGCAGGGAAGTTTCCTGTAACATCTACCCAAGTATTTCCTCCATCTTTGGATAGAATAGAACCTGTAGCACTACTACTCGGCCCACAGAACAATATCCAATTATCATTGTTTGGTAATACCACACCGCTACCGATATCTCCATTACCCCAACCACCACCGGTCATCAGAAAAGGAGTTACTATTCCAGCATCAAAAGTAGTTCCTCTGTCATTAGACCTAAAAACTTTTCCATCTTGAAGCATATATAACTTATCATTATTTCCCCAAGCTTGTGCTAAAGCAGCCACTTGATTAGTACCTTTATCTACAGTGTATCCTACTAAACTGCTTCCAGATACCGTAGCTCTATCTAATTTTTTGGATAACATCCAAATTCTTTTATCTGGCTCATTATGATCTATATAAGTCTGTACCCATCCCATATCTGTATCCCTAGCAAAAGTAACCGTAGCACTAGAATTAAATAAGCTATTCATATCTGAAACTGACCTAAAACCTCCTAAATTAGTGTACATTTTTACAGGCGAATATACTTTATCTCCTTGTCGTTCCCACTTCCATAAATTTTGTCCATCGTAACTATCAAACGGAGGTCCATCTCCTCCAATATTTTGATAAAAATCAAGTACATCACCACTGGTACCTGTTATTATACTTTGACTTCCTTGATCTTGAGTACTAAAATTAATATGATTTGAGTTATTACCACCGGTAAACAAATTCTCTCTATAAATTAAAGCATTAGTTGTATTTAACACATTAAGGTTAATATAATGTGCATTTGCATAATTAGTATTATCAAAACTTACTCCTTCTACTGGAAAGTTAGTCCATTCTTTATACGAAACAAACAGACCTCCATCTGTACAACGAACAGAGAAGAGAGTTCCACTACTATTATAAAAAAAATGTGATGCCTGAAAATCTGGGTGGTAATTAAATCGAATACGATTATAATAATCTTGAGTTGGTAAATTTGTACCGCTCTGATAATTTCCCCAACCAGCAGAATTTACTTTAGTTGTATTTAATGCATCAAGAGATATTACAGGGTTTGTATAACCTCCAAGAGAGATATTTGGATTCTGCGGATGTACTGCAAAAAACTTTCCTGCAGCCATTTTAGCAGTCTCTGTTCCATAATAAGTTCCCTTAGGATTTTTTTGAGTCCAAGTAGCACCATCATCTGTAGACACCCAGTACCTTCCCCATTCTGTTACATACAAAACACGATCATCACCAGAAACACTGAAGTTTTCTTCACCATGACCAAATATATATGAACCTTTTAAATTAAAATCTGTTTTAGCGCTATTCAACTTATAAAAAGAACCATCTCTTGCTAAATAAACTGAAGCTGCACCTGATTGAACAGCATACCTTGGCGTATATAAAAAAGAACTCCCAGGAGTACCAAAGTTTTTTAATACGTTAAAACTAACTCCAAAATTTGTAGATACATATACCGATGTATTATCAGTTACATATATTACATTATTATCTTGTCTGTTTATTGTTGCGCTTTTAATTGTTGAAGGAAGTCCTGTAGCTTGTACCCAGCTAGTACCCTCATTATCCGAATAATATATTGGCCCATTTTCTATATGTGCTACCAACCTTGTAGTTTGACCTATTTTGAATGCAAATAAATTTTGATAACGGTTTGGCCAATTTGCGGTTAATAATTGAAAGTCGTCTCCTCCAGTACCTGTTACAGGATTATAAACTGTTCCTTTAAAAATATATGCTTTAGAGTTATATTCAGTAGGATAATGATTAAACGATACTCCATAAATAATATCAGTACCGTCTAACATTTCAGCAAATTTAAATGCTCCAGGCATATTTTTAGGACCTCTGTTTTTCCAGTTACCTATTAAAGCTCCATTGGCATAAGTGGTATTTTGAGCTAATTTACTGTTTTTATTATTTTTAAACTTTTTTGAAGATACAGCTAATTTTGCTAATATTTTTTGATGATTAGCTGCTTGCTCAGGAGTCCAGTTTGCTTTTTTATCAGGGTTACTTGTCTTTTTTTCCTTTGTATGATTTAAAGGAATTCTAACTTCTTCTTTGTTTTGACATGAAATAAAGAAGGATACAAAAACTAATAAAAACAGTAATTTTTGTATCATATTAACTTTTTTAAATATTCTCATAGTATGTTTTTTTTGGGGTGTGCAAATGTATTAAAAATAACACCGCTTTATATTCAAAATTTTAACACCTTTCATCAATATTGTTAAGAAAAACAGTAATGAAACTCTTTTTTCAAAAAGCTATTGATACATACATATTCTTCAGTAAGAATTGTTAAAGAACACTAATTTATTGTTTAAAATATTGAATTATCTGTAGGTTCATTTTCTTTAAAAAGTGAATGACTATCATCTAAATGAATTAATTTCTTTAACCCAAACTTAACTTCCTTCCTTCGCCAGTAACTACTATTTGGATTGTACACTTGATATTCCGTAGCAATTAACTTTGATAATTTTTGTGATATTATAGTTCTATACGTTCTTGTACTTGAATTGATATAATAATCGAATTTTCGATACCCTAAAAAATCTTCAAATTCTTTATGAAATTTTAAATTCCACCAACCATATAGCCATAAACCAAACTTTGTTTGCTCTTTTATATTTCTACGAAATAAGTAATGTAACGAATTTTGAAACGGAACAGGTATATATAAAGTTACTTCATAAGCCAATGATTCATCAGAAGTAATTTCTTCCATTAGCTTAGGGAAGTTCATTTTAAAAACCTCCAAATTTCCAATTAACGGTTTTAAACTTTTAAACCCATCGTCATAATCAAATTCATTATGATGTGGAGACTCTAATACAAATAATACTTTTTTATAAGTTAACTCTTCCTTTCTTTTAAAGTGTATTTTTCCTTTGTGTATACAGAAAGTCCAGTTCTTCACTAAGTGTTCTTGTCTGAAGAATTTACTTTTAATAACAATAAAATCATTTTCAACTATAAAAAAGCGTTCATCAATTTTAGTTTCATCAATATAACTTACCTCTTGTTCAGTAATACTGGTAATACGTTGCCCTTTCCTATTGTATAAAGGAATATTTTTTATTGTTTGCATCTGAGTTTGTTTGTGAAAATATGTTTGAATTTCAACTATGCGAATTTAGTAAAAACTATTACGCTCTTGATTATAATATTTTTTTCTATCAATTACTTACTAACATAAACCCCATATCATTAAAAAGTACACAAACACTTATATATCAACAACTTAAAACATCCACTATTAGCTAACTTTTGTTAATTATTGACCACAAAAAACCTTAAAATCACAACAAAATTGGTATTTGAATATATTTAGAACCTATTTTTGACTCATCAAGAAAAACAAGCAACCTACTAACTACCAATTAATTACCCGTTACCCAAAATCCTACTATCATGAAAAACGCATTACTTTTATTATTTTTTATCCATTTTAGCTATTCACAAACAACAACAATAAATTATACTGCATTAAGTGGAAATATCTCAAACCCTGAAAGAGGTATTTATCATCATACAGAAACTCAATCATCAAGCTACTCAAGTTTATCTGTGAGTCAACTTGAAAACTGGAGAGAGAATGATAACATAACTTTAATACTACGATTATTTTATTTGAAAGATTTTATCAACTCTCCTATACCACAATCATATTTAAATAACATGCAGGCTGATTTTGATAAAATTAGGCAAGCAGGTGTTAAATGTATTGTACGTTTTGCATATTCAAATAATACAAACGGTGCATATGATGCGAGTAAAGCTCAAATGTTAACACATATTAGTCAAGTAACTCCGTATTTAAAAAACAATTCCGATGTAATAGCAGTAGTACAAGCTGGTTTTATAGGCGTTTGGGGAGAATGGTATTATACAGATCATTTTGGAATGCAACCTAACAATAATGATTATAACAACCGTAAAGAAATTGTTGAAGCATTATTAGATGCAGTATCTACTGATAGAATGGTACAATTAAGAACTCCAAAATTCAAACGTACAATGTACAGCACAAATGCTCTTACAGATAGTGATTCGTTTGATGAGACTAATATTTCAAGACTAGGACACCATAACGATTGTTTTCTTGCTTCACCAGATGATTTAGGTACTTATGACGATCAGAATATTGAATACCCATACTTATCACAAGAAACAAATTACACTCCTATGGGAGGAGAAACATGTGAGCGAAATTTACCTCGATCAGGTTGTAGTACCGCTGTTGATGAAATGAAACAGTTTCACTGGTCATATTTAAATACTGATTACCATCCTAATGTTATGAATGATTTTACTAATGGAGGGTGTTTAGAAACTATTACAAATAGTTTAGGATATAGATTAGAGCTTAAATCAGGGAGTTTTCCTGAAACAGTAAGTAATAACTTAAATATTGATATAAATTTATACAACAAAGGTTTTGCTTCTCTTTATAATCCAAGAACCGCATATATCGTATTAAGAAATAATAGTACTAATGATGAATATCGAGTTGCTTTAACTACTGACCCTAGAACTTGGTTAGCCAGTGATTCTGAATTCAATTTGAATGAAACTTTAGTATTACCAAATACAATAATTGATGGTGATTATAAATTATTTTTACATCTTCCAGACGCTGAAGCTGTATTAAGTACACGACCTGAATACGCAGTAAGGTTTGCTAATGAAAATACATGGGAAAGTAACACTGGTTATAATGATTTAAAAACAACTATAACTGTGAATAATGCTCCATTAGCAATAAGTGATCATGAAATAAAAGACTTTAAAATATACCCTATTCCAGCAAATGATAGTGTTATCGTAAAATTAAATGACATTAATGAATATAACATTTCATTATACAACACTATAGGTCAGATTGTAAAAACTACCTCTGTTACAGAAAGTAATAATACATTACGTTTACATACCGATCATTTAGATAACGGAATTTACATTTTAAAAATCGAAAATGATACTGCTAAAACCTCTAAAAAAATAGTAGTGAATCATTAAAAAGGATACCTATATTATTTTATCAAAAGAGATTTCATTTTCAATGAAGTCTCTTTTATTTTAAATTATATTTCAATCCAAAATTGAATCTATTTGAATAATATTCTGACTGTATATAATATTCAAATGAAGCTTGTAGCAAATAATATTTTAAAATTCTTATAGATGTTTTCCCTGTAAATCTTGAAAAACTATCAGAATAATCATCAATAAAATGTGCTGCTTCTGTTGTAAATACAATTTTTGATTGATCGTCAACCCCATATTTAAAGCCTACACCACCTCCACCATATACTCTATTATTTATTATCCAATACGGATACCCAGCTGGTCTATTTTTTGTTCCTAATGAATATTCACTTTCTAAATATGGGTATATATTTACTAATGTATTTTTTATAATACTGTATGTAATTTTACCCGATAATGCTGCACTTAAAACTTTATCTGTATAATAATTACTTTCAAAGTTTCCAATTCCTGAAAGCGCTTTCATAAAATGTTTTTCATAATAGGCTCCCAATTGGTTTCTGTATATCCCTCTACTGTGTGCTACTCCGTTTTTTACAGGATAAAGATTATATGCAATTGATGAAAATCTTGTTGATTTAGATGTACTCCCACCTACCCCAAATTGAAAATACATTTTATTTGCATTATCTTTTTCTATTCTGACTTTTGTCCAATATTGCAACTGATCATAGGAAAAAGGATTATTTAATTGGTATTGTAAACCATACAAATCTCTATCAACATTATCCAGATCTGTAATATCTGTGTTGAGTGCATAAATATTACTATTTGATAATGACATACCATGGGAAAAATCTTTTTTATTTTTAACGGTATAGGTTAGTGTTTTTTCAAACGACGTATTATTGGATCTATCACTCGCTATTACTCCATTAAGTGCTATGGAATTTGAAGTTTTTATTCTATGTTGTATTATTAAACTATCCTTTATTTCTGTTTTAAACAATTCAGAATGTGTGGTTATTAATTCGTTTTGTAAATGCTTATCTATGTATTTAACGTCTTGATTTAACATTTTTTTAAGCGCCGTTTTTCCTTCATATCCTTCAGATATAGAATTAGACACAACCCATGATTTTTTAAAATCCCCCTCTTTATGATAAATATATGCCATCGCAGCTTTTGCTTTATTGTCATTAGGGTTTTCTAACACGTATGCTTTATACACTTTCTCTATTCTATCATAGTCCTCTAAAGTATTTAGCCAGTCAAGCTTAATCGCAAACGGAATATCATCAGAAATATTAGCCCATTCATATGCTTTTTCAATATCCCCTTTTTCATGATAAAACCAAGCTACTTCACTTGCTACTTCATTATACTCTTTTGATGGTGTAATAGTATTCAATAGGTTATACACATCAGTTTTATTACCCCATAAAATATGCTTTATATAGTTGTTTATATTTGTTGAGTTCTTTGATAATTCGGTTATACGCTTCAAATAACCTGCAATGCGTTTGGAGTTATTTTTAGTATTGTAATTGTCCACATACTTATTTAACAACTTAATATTACTTGAATCTAATTTTATTTGCGCTAACAACCATTTTTCTTTTACTTTTTCTGTTGGGTACCATGAAATTTTTGCTAATTTATCTGCATACATTGCAGTCGTTAAACATGGTTGTAATTCATAATAAGTATCTAACTTTTTCCAAACCTCTGTGCTATTATTTTTCCAGTTTTTCAACCTTGCGTACCGATTCCAAGAAATTGTATCAATGACTTTATTTGCAAACATTTTTTCTTTTAAAAGTTTTATTTCTTTAGCATACTCCTCTTCTTCATTATATTCTTTTACTTCTACCAAAGTGTCATCTTTCTTATTTTTTAACTCCTTTAAATATTCAGAATACTTGGTAAAAACGAGGTTACTTACACCTAAATCATCAGTACTTAATAATGGTTTTATATTAGGAACTTTAAGAAGTGGAAGCTTAGTAGCAGCATTAATTAAATACCCTTTTAATAATGGAGTTTTACTGTAAGTAATATTATTACTTTTTAAGTATGTTTCCATTTCTCTTAAATTACTGTTACTTGTATATGCAAACCAATAATGCATATTTAAATTACTCCCTCCTTTTTTGTTTACTGAATATAATTCTTTCAATTCTTGATGCTGATAGCTCGATGACCTCCAGATATTCACAATTTTAGCCCCATCGGAAGCTTTTAGAAACCTACTTTTAGGAAATATATTTTTATGTGATGCTAATATATTTCTAAACCTTGGAAACAACCCTGGGCTACCATCTTTCGAAGTATACCACCCCAATCCTAAGGCATTTCTATATGCATAGTTTCCTGCTGTTTTTTTATTACTTTCATCTTTAATTTGAAATACGTCGTCTGGATGAACAAAATGCGTCCAAATTCCAGTAAATAAATATAATGACTCCTTTGTAAAATGTTTTTGATCGTTTAATAAATACTCAAAAGTTACTCTTGGGTAATCAAATAGTTTAGGATTGTAGGGGTCAATATCAAACTCTCTACCTTCTCCTTCATGAACAATTCCAAAATAACTACTACTCATGTATTTTACACTTGGCATAGCAGTTTTAAGTTCGGCTAAACCAATACTATCAATCATGTTTGAAGGGGGAATATAAGTAACTGGTAAAGTTCCATAATTATCTACTTTCCATTTTTTTGTCACAGTTTTTAATGCTGTAGTAATATAATCTGTATTTTTCCAATCAGATTTTTGTAAAGACACATGATTATACCCATGTAATCCCAATTCGTGATTGTTTTTTAACGCACTATACGTAAACCAATTACTTAATGAAGTATTTGTTGTTCCTTTCTTATTTCTTTCCCACTCAGTAAATATAAATGGCGGAGTCACATTTGTACTATAGTCAAAAGTAATTCCTGTCGTATAATTTATATCAAACTCCTTAGATAATTTTAACATATCTGGCCACCATACTTTATCTACAAACTCTGACATAGACATTCCCATTTCTGAAGCTATTGGCTCCTTAATAATATTATAAACTGGAGATGGAAAATCATCCAAATATATTGTACTGACATTTGCAATTGGGTACGGTATTCCCTCTAAGCCTGATAGCAATATTGAAAACACCATCCCCCTCATGTTCTTATCAATCATCATATTAGAATTTAAAAATATAACGCTTCCTTCTCCAATATAATTTTCTAATATAACAGGATATTTAGCATTATTAGCAGCTACAACTAATGGTACTACATCATTGATAAAATTAGCATGCTTCAAACCTTGATGCTTAAAATTTATATTGTTAGTTTTTCCTTTATGGTTTGGAAGTATTGGTAAAGTGAATTTAAACCCTGAAGCATTATAATCTATTTCATATGCAGAATTTAGTTTTAATCCGTACAAATAATTTAAACGTTCGTCAGCTACAATTGATGATAAAAATAGTGTTCCACCCCTTGATATAAAATTTAATAACTCCTTGATAGCGTTATCATTTAATACTTTAGCATTATTCATGCAAACAACACGAGTGCTCTTTGCAATTTTAAAGTTTGGGCTATTCCAACGTTTACTATTAGATTTCCTAAAAGGAATTTTGGCGTAATCACATACCTTTTTAATATGCTTACTATAGTTTTTCCCATTTTTATCAGTATCATCAATAATATATTCAACTAATGGTGTCGTTTTTAAATAATATTTTGATGCTGGAGTTACTCCTTTATTAGTTGTGTTAATAAAATACTTTTTAGATTTATTAACTTGAGTTTTTTCAAAAAAACTATCATTGTACAACTCATTATCTGCACAACTGAAAAACAATACTATTACTAATAGTGTTGATAGTACTTTTATGTTTTTTATATCCTTTCTCATATTACTAAACTTGTTTTAAGGTTTGGTAAAGTTTGATTGCTAATAATCATCTTAAAAAAGACTTAATTGACATTCAAATTATTTCAATATGAGTACGCATTTCTGGGTGTAATTCCTTTATGATAAAGAAATTGGTTTGCTTAATTTATAATATAATTGTTTTTAAATATTATTGAGAGTTAAAAATTAAATCAACAATTTTACTTGACTTTGGCTTATTAACAATTTCATATACTTTTATAGCTTCTGATTCATAAAAAACCGTCACTGCTCTTCCCTTTTGTTGCAATATATTTATTAATATTTTCGTGTTTTTTGACTTATTTATATTTTCTATTAAATTCTTTTTAAATTCTTTTTTATAAGTAAAAACAAGTATTGATTGTGGTAGTAAATACTCTGGATATTTTTGTAGTATTTTATAATCTTCCTTATATTTCTGATATACTGAATCTCTCAAAATATAATCTGAATTAAACTTGTCATAACTGATAAAAAAATGTTTTTGCTCACTGAATAATTGTGCTTGATTGTTATTTACCACTGCATAGGTATATGGTAGATAATCATTATTTATAGTATCATAAACTTCTAATATTTCTTTCGAATTATTTTTTGCCTCTGAAATAGCAAATAACACTTTATGCTGTGAAGCATAACAAACACTAGATAGCATAAGTAATAATACTCCGGGGAATACATATTTAATACGTTGCGATTGAATACTAAAAATACTTTTAATAAATTTTGAGTATACTAATAAATTTACCCCTACCGTTAAAGGAGTTATTACAGCCATAGCTCTATAAAATAAATCTACATCTATTAACACTAAATTTAGTCGGTATAAAATCATTAAAGCAATGTAATAGCTCAAGAAAAGCATACTAAATCTGTTATCAAAATTATTGTAATAATACATTTTCACAACTCCAAAAACACTAATTATAGATGCTGTTAAAACCAAATTCATTATGGAATCATAAGGAATAATTAAATGCGGTAAATACGTAAAAGAGCTTATTGCTATTAAGTTAATTTTTAAAAAATGAATTAATTCAAAAGAATTATCAAGTATTCCATACGTAAAACATATTATTAATATAGCCAACAGGTAAGAAAACACGGTTAATAAACGATGCTTTATATGAATTAACATTGGTTGTACCAATACAATAACTATAAATGGTGGTAAAATGATTAGTAATACAAAAACATCTATCAAACCTATAGCAATACATGTTATTAGTAGTTTGAAAAAATATATTGAGTACCCCTTTGATATTTGAGCTGGATTGACAATATATACCATTAACGGAATTGCAAATGTTAAGGCTAAAAATAATGATTGTTGCTGAGTTATATAATTAATATTTATAGGTGTAACTCCTATAAACAAAGCAAAAGCTAACGCCGCTATAATTGGTATTGTATACCCAATATTTCCTATTTTTTTTATTGCCCAAATCAATACTACACATAAGCATATTGGCTGTAAAACACCAAAACTCTCTAAGGATACTTCGGGGCTGATGTTAACCAATTTACTATAAAAGTTAATTAACATATACTCTCCTTCTACAATTGTTAAATTATCAAAAGCATTATGATAATTATAACTAATTACTTTGTTTAAATCTTCTATCCAAAGTGCAGATAAAACATATTCATCATACTTAAACAAATACACTCGAAAAAGAAATGTAATAACACTTATAAATGTCAAAATACAAAGTCCTTTTAATGCTTTATATTTTTGTTTTTGCTTACTATTTACAGATAACCAAAAGGAAAAAGGTTCATTTAACTCAATATGTTTCACTATAAATAACAAAGAACGTTTAACTTTTTTCACTAATTCTTTATAGATATATTTTATGTTTTTAAACTGATATATATCAAACAAGATATATACCCCTAATAAGAATATAACATTACATAAATCATAGCAATTAACAACTGCCAACCCGAAAATGATTAGTATCATTACACTACCATAATTAAACCATTTAGATATTATAAAATCTATTATATCTAATTTTTTATTATATTTCATTCCTATTTTACTGCAATAAAATAAGAATAGCCACAATAATGACAAACGAAATATTCCCGTAGTTATTGATGTAAGTGTTAATTCCATAACTTATTAGTTTGAATAATTAGTTAATGTTTGCAGTTCTATTTTTCCTATGAAATAATCCAAATTCGTTTTTCTTAACCTGGATTCTATTTTTTTAAATAATTTATTATCACCAGCATATTCAATCAAAATAACTGGAAGGTTATAACTTTTATTTATCTCCTTTAATTTATTTATATATGAATTAAACTCTTGAGTGTTTCTATAATTATACGTTTCGGCAGTAATATTATAATTACTGGCTACTGACTCAAATGCTACTGCATTGATGTAATTATGGGTTTCTGGAAGTAATTGCAATCCTGCATTTTGCATAAAGAAACATGATGAAAATTTATTTTTTAACTCTTTTATGAACAGTATCAAATCATTTTTTTGATAAGCTTGCTTACCATAACTCCCATAATTGTCAATATTATCTAAAAAAAGTCCATCAAACCCTTTATCTAATTTATTTTCAATTACTCGTTTAAGAATATTTTTAACTGTTATTGATTTTAAATTTATGTAGTGACTGTTCCAGGTTTCATTCTTTCCATAAGTATGTCCTTTTAATTCCGGATAATACTCCGAAAATTCGTTTACTTCCCCTAAACTTATATAACAAAGTACTATTTCATTCTTTTCTTTAATTTGTTTAATATCAGTACTCGTATAATGTTCAGACTCTAATATTACATATTTATACCCTACAATTAACTCTATATTAAGCTTACCATAACATACTAAAACATTGTTTTTAGGTACCCCATAAAGTGACGTTGTAAAAATGAATGAAAGCATAATATATATATATTTAGTAGGTAGCATAGTAATAATAGTCTAAGTTTTTATAAAAATTTACGCAATCTTTTAATGTAATAACTAAAAAGGTTATAGCTCCTAAAAACATTCCTACAACACTCAATTCATAAGCAACTACTCTACTCATTACCATCCCAACACATAAATTTATTAAAAGCGCTATTACTAAAGCCTTAATGGGTTTTTTGGGCTGATTTAAAGTGAACATGTATAATGTATTTAGCATTCCCCAGGCTAAAAACAAATACCCGAAACTCCCTATGATACACACTCTAATACTCAAGTTGTTTAATGACTCTTTAAATTGAGCTTCATACCCCCAAGTACCCATAACAATATAATAGACTAAACTAAAAATGATAACTGAAGATATTAATAATAAGCCTACATGCTGCCAATATAATTTTAACAAATGTTTCCCAAATTTTTTAGGTGAATTGTATGCAGTATTTTTTTGGCCAATATCTAAAAATTTTGAAAAAGAAGCCACACTATACTCTAACACCCCTGCCAATAATAAAAATATTAATATTGCTATGTCCATACCTATTTCGTAATTTTTCTCATAATAAATAATGTATGGAGGTATACTATTAAGACTTGAGGACCAAGCTAAAATTCTATCAGTGAAAATAAATAGGTATATCAATATGCCATAAAAGAAATATGCATAATTATGATGGATAAGTTTCAAAACCCTCATCGATTTATTTAGAACATAATTTTTATTGACTTTATTTTTAAAATAGAAATATAAATACAATTTCGATAAAAGTATTGAGGTACTAATACCAATCCAATGTGTTACATATACATTTATAGTAGTAGTTTCTTTTAAAAACAATGCAAGTATTGTACCTATACTAATAGCGACAGATACAACCCATCGCTGTTTTATTGTATGCATTGGTGCTAATATTAAAAGTAGAACTCCAATTAATAATGCATAAGTAAACACTATTATTAAAAAACTATACGGGTATAAATGAATGAAGAAATTTATTATAAATAGTACAGTGAAAATCAATATTATAGCTATAATTCCAATCTTTAACACATAATTAATAGTTAAGTCCATCATGGAATAATTTTTATAATTCCAATAGAAAGAAACTTGTCTTCCAATAACTTGAACAAAACCTCCTGTAATAACCATTCCGATAATAACACCTAGTACTACTGCTGTTGACTGCAATTGATTGAAGCCAACATAGGTCCACAATGAATAACCAAATAAAACAATCGTGATTAACTGAACTAATACTGGAAGAAAATGTAATAGCCCTAAAGGATAATATTTAACAAAAAGTTTTGCTTTAACCCTTAAATACCCAGATACAGGTATTGATTTTTCTGAATTATTAAACCTTATCGAGTCTATATCAGTAGTTACAACAGAAGCCCTTAACTTATCAAATATCTCAGTTGTAAGATCTGATAAATTTTTATTTCCAAAATCTGTATAAATATCTTTATCACGTACCCCCATTGATTCTATTGTTGCCATAACAACGCTACAATTAACAGGGTACCCAATTTTAGATTGTACAGAATTTAAAAGTTTTTCTTTATTTGTTTGATGTAAACTCATTTTCAATAATTATCTCAAAATTTTATATTTGACATAAGTATTGGTTAATTCAATTATGAAGCTTCTTTAACCTCATTTTTATATAGATTCAGGATATTATTGTGGGCAATATTTTCTTTCTTGTCTTTTTTAGCATTTACAGACACATATTCATCTTCATATTTTGAAATAAATGTATCTATTGTAAAATTGTCAATGATTTTTTGTCTTGCATATACTCCTTTATGTAACCTTAACTCATCATTTTCTAATAGTTCTACTACTCTTTTTCCTATAGCTTCGTAATCTTTTGGCTTACAAATGAAGCCACTGTTTTCATCTAAAGCTTCAGATACCCCTCCTACATCAGTTGCTACAACAGGAATCCCACAACTCATTGATTCAAGAACGGTATACGGGAACCCTTCTGAAATTGAAGTTAAAATAGAGATATCGCCTTCTAAAAATATTTGATGAGGTTTGTCATGATAACCTGCTAAAATAAAATTGTCTTCGAGTTTTAATTGTTTGATTAAAGTAATGCATTCTTCTGTATACTCTGGTACAGCATTGTTATCGCCATAAACTATAAATTTTACATTAGGAATAGATTTTACCACAACTTCACAAGATCTAATCATCGTACAGATATCTTTTAAATCAAATATTCTTGCAGCAGCTACTACAGTAGGTGTTCCTTGTAAATGAGCTGGCTTATTACCTGGTTTAAATAGTAAATGATCAATACCATTATAGATAACTCCTACCTTATTTTCATCTGCACCATACATTTTCTCCCATTTAATATTAAACCTATTAACAGATAAGATTTTATTGGACTTAT